>Ga0123354_10003755_pt1 | contig 21146 bp, 13 predicted proteins | sample TergutLab28metaG_2_FD_97872 | JGI IMG/M metagenome (GOLD analysis project Ga0123354, IMG submission 97872) | Labiotermes labralis P4 segment gut microbial communities from Petit-Saut dam, French Guiana - Lab288 P4 | ecosystem: Host-associated > Arthropoda: Insects > Digestive system > Gut ... | reverse complement strand
GCAGAGTCCTTCTTGAGAAGCTAACTGGTTTGCAGCTAGTCAAGAAATTCCCCGCATTTCACGGAACCCGAAGGTTCATTACCGCACTCACAAGCCTCCGCCAACCGTCCCTATCCTGGGCCAACCCAATCCAGTCCATATACCCACATCCCACCTCCTGGAGATCCATCCTAATATTATCCACCCATCTAAGCCTAGGTCTCCCCAGTGGTCTCCTTCCCTCCGGGTTCCCCACCAAGACCCTATACACCCCTTCTCTTCACCCATACATTTGTTAATAGCTGCCAAGAAAATTTTACAGTCACTGAGACAAAAAAGCCTGTTGCATATTATTATTATTATTATTATTACTACTTATCACCTTTATACAGGGTATTTACAATTATGTATCTGAAACACACCTTGTTTCTAGGGTATATAATGTTACAGCTTTTCTGTTGTTACAAAATATGGTACATGCAATATTATTTCCCATAATAAAAGTTGTGAATTTTTACATTAGGATCTTCCCTAAGTATGTGCATTGTGCTCAGTACAAATGTTTTCTGTAGTTCCTTGATGTGATGTCCACACGTCACTCAGATACGTCCTGAATGATTTCGAGATGGTTCCAATTGCCCCTATTATTACCGGTATCACTTCCTTTTTACTTTGCACATAAACTCCCTTTCTACTGTAAGATATTTGTATCTTACAATCTTTGCGGCCTCTGTCTTGATCACGTATCTATCCCCTGAAATTCCAACATTTATTTAAAAAAACACATTCCTTTTTCATTATCATGGATTATGACGTCCGGTTTAAAGTTAGGAATGGTTCTGTTGTCTTACTTGTTGATTCAATGACATGTTTACCTTACTTTTACAACTACTTCTGTTCTTATGGAATTAACTGTACAATTATAAAAATAATTACATTACAATCCCCTACGAACATTCGTAAACACAGGTAAATTCAACCCTCCTCTTCAATTAGTGCAGTCCATTCACGTATGTCTTCCAAAGTTGGCTGATCTGACAAATCCCAACATGATGTTACTGGACCCTGTTATGCACACTGTGTCACAATACTTCCTCGTCCAATCCCATTTACTGTGTTTGTACCATAGAGTACTATTTCAAACTTCCATATTATTTACAATTTTTTTTTTAATAATATCAGTCCTAAAGAACTGAGGTGGAAGATCCTATCTATGACGTGTAATTATTATAAAGCCTAACTGAGTTCTGCTCTAACCTGCCTATTTTCATTTTTATGTAGTATACGGTCTCCATTATATGCATACATGATGTTACCACCGACACAATCAAAATGATACAAAGTGGGAAGCTTAAAGAACATGGTAATCCTATAAATTTATTATCCAGGTCTTCTTGCAGACCATAACAATGCACCACCACCTCAAAATATCTCTAAATTATTATACAGTAATAAATGAACCACTGTCACTGATTTATTGGGAATCATTAAAAAAACAGATGATTTCAGCAGAATAATTTTATTATACTCATAGTCAAATAACTAATTTGATTCTGAAATCATTGTCTGATATTTTACAGACACAGTTTATATTGTTTCACTGTTCTCTGGTACCTGATGCAGTGTACATGTGACTGACACGTGTGAAAAACATTACTTCACACAGTACCCAGATGTTTCAGTTAAAGTGCTTAATCATTGATTACCACAGGCTATAATTAGGTAACTCTATGGATTATCTCATTAAAGTCTACAAAGCTCCTTGATCACATACTTTAATTGAAATATCCAGTAAATATTCTAATACCTACATGCACTGTGAAATGATGGAATTATATACTTCAACAGTAACACCTACTTAGACACACGTTACCAACACTCAGTTGAATATAATGAATGACATACACACACATATTCAATTTACTATTTACTTTGTAACTACATGTCTTGTACATCAACTTTCATTTCATAAGATCTGATTCATTCAATTATCATGTTTTCTATACACAAAACCAGTGTTCTTACTATTATCACGAAAGGTTCTTTGAATGTCCTCAATTCCTCAGAGAAAATGCTGAACCAAAACCATATTAATCAAAACTTAAATATACCCATGTCATGTTGGCACCTTTTCCATAACATGAATAACAAAACTATAGAATGTTAAATGTATGTAAGCAAACAACATACAAAAAAGTCTATATCTCCAACAAGGAATCTGAAAGCATTTCTGTCACTTCACACTCTGAATGGGACAGAATATGGCATCAAAATATAGTATTCACACATCCATGAGGATCATAAGACAATTTGTGTAAACTCATGATGTATGGCAAGATAACAGGCCACTTGTAGTGTCAATATATTGTCAACAGTCACATTGATAGCACTAAAATTACTTCAGATTACAATGGGAAATTTCTTTCTTCATTCATGTAATCTAAAAACGTGCACTTAGGTAAGTCAAAACTGTCCATGAAGAAAACTAAACTTATTCAGTCAAACACAACACAGGTTTAATTTGATTCAAATTGTGCCCTTACATGTGTGGACACATGTAAGGGCACGATTCAAATCAAAATAAACCTTATCACAGCACAACCAACAAGATACAACATTTCTCAGATTTATTTATTTCTGTAAGACGCTCTACATGTTTCAGAAGTCATGTCTTACAGAAATAAATAAATTTGAGAAATGGTCCATCCTGTTGGTTGTACTCTGAGAATATATTAGCGATGCACAGACCTATGAATGTTAAATCAAAACAAACCTGTGTTCTGCTCAACTAAATATGTGTACAAGGTAAACACAATGGGACGTCCTCTATAAAAATTTAAAAAAAAAATTAAATATGTGTAGTTTATTTAGTAATATACACAACGGGATGGATTCCATAAAGATTGCTGTCCATGAAGACTTAACAGACTTTTATAACAACATACTGCTACCATGCACACCAGTATAATGAGGCAGTAAAACCAACGAGGTACGCTTGTGTTATGATGTTTATTTATGATCCAATATGTTTCAGTGTAACAGCCATCCTCATGGATCATAAGAATGCTGTAGGAAAATTACAAGATTATCACATATTAAAAATTAATATTAGGTAAAATACATATATAATTAAAAATATCAATATTGACAAAGAATAGTACACAATATCCAATATAAAATGACAATGTATACATTAATCAGTATAGACCAGTGACTGAAGCTCAGTGATCACATCACATATATACCTAGATGACACTTTATGATGTGATCTGTAACAAGATCATTTACCTTCAATCAGCTAGCTGACAAAGTTTTATATCCCTCTTCATCAATTTTAACCCTGGAGTCCATATTGTTCTTGTACATTACAACACTCTGGCCCAAATTAAATTCTCCATAAAATCTTGAATCTTCAAAAGTTCAAAAACAGCCACTCAATAACAGGGAAAAACAACATAAAACATGTACAATAATGTGTCGGTTTAGCTCAACACAATGGTACAATGGTAAGCACTGTTAAGTTAAACTTATTTATCTTATGCAATGGTCTTATAATCCTCCTACAGTATTCCTATGATCCCTGAGGATTGTTGTTAAGCTGGCAGATGTTGGATCACAAATAAACACCTTATAAAAAGCGTACTTTGTTGGCTTCCATGTCTCAAGAACTTCATCTATATGGCTGATGTAATTACTTTGTCAATGTTAACACTACTATATTAATGCACTGCGCAGAGTTCCACTGGAAACTTACATTAACACATAGATTGCTGGACATCCAAGGCTAACATAAATTGCTCACACACACTGCACTCCAAGAGAGTTACAGTGTGGTGTGTCCTATCAAGTGTCTGTATATTCAGCCCTGTGTTCATCACTGACACAAAAACTTCCGATATTTACCCAAATCTGCAAGCACACTAAGTGAGTCAAGTCCAGTGCAGTCAAATCAAGTGTGGCTCAGTAAAACTTGCAGTTTCACTCAACCCAAGTCATGCAGTGTGACAGAGGGACACAGCAATGCTATGCCAAACAAATTAATTTGATATTCCTGTGTCCATGCATCATTAGTATGATTTTATAATTACAACCAACAAGATGCAACTATTTTTGATTACTTACTTCTAAACGGCTCTACATGTTTTGGGTGGAGGAACCGCCCGAAACATGTAGCGCCTTTTAGAAATAGGTATAAAAAATAGCTGCATCTTATTGGTTGTAATTATAAAACCAAACAAATGAGTTTGCTTGTGTGAGCAGACCTGATTTGATTTTACTTCACTTGATTCAAATTCATGTGTCTGCAGTCTCAGAAATGCACTGTCCCCTTTCCTGCGGGGAAACAGCATTTGAATGAATACACCATGATTTCTGCAAGACAGCATCAGACATTCACATCAGAAATGCTGTACTTCTGTTTAATAACATTTTTGAGGAGTCAGGTCATGTCATAATTCATACTCCGTGCTCTTTAAGAGATTATAATGTTCAAAAATTTTGCCATACATAAACCACTGCTATTTTTAAGGGGCTATTGGAATGATACTGTTTAAAAATCAACATATAATGCAGAAGCTGAACTGTACTGCCACCCAGTCAAAAACAGAACACATTTCACAGGAGAAAAGAAAACTGAATAATTCCAAAGTTCACTCGTTCAAAGACTATGAACATAAAGGACATCGTACGGAACGTACTCATTTTCAAGAAACCATTTTACCAAGTGTCTGTGAAAGTTTCATACTATTACAGTCACTACTAGGGATATATCAACAACGTGAAAAGTGTGAGATGATGAACAATTGTTCTAGAAAATAATAATTTATACAGATTTCCAGTCTTCCACAGATTCATAAAAATAACTTTCCTGAGAACCATTTCAATGTACAATTCAATAACACTACTGCCCAACCAAGTGAGACAAACATGACACAAACTAAGTTTAATACATAAATACCACAATGAATTCAGAAACTCTTTCTTGTACATTTTACAACAAAGTGATATTAACTTAAAAAGTCTTAAAACAGATTCTATGAGATTCTTACCAAATTATATGTAAATCAAATAAACTACATACTTTTACTTGCACTAACTTCAGAATGAGGAATGTTTTAAACCTATAAAAAAAAAATATAAAAAAAAAATAAATAAAAAAAACCCCACCTAGCTCATTCTAAATTTTGTCTATCACAAACATATTTACATATGAATCAGCCAAGAACTTTTCTTTCTGAAAGGATTATTCTAACACAGAATATCAGGACAGTCACAGACTTAGCAGGGGCATAAATATAAAATTATATATCCCTTTTGCTATACAGATATCAAATCCTAGTGCAAGTATCTTTATAAACCTGTACCTTTTTACACTCTAGTTACTACTTAAACCTCAGGAAACAAATGCAGATCACTAACAACTTTTACACTGCAAATTGATGGAAAGTGGATTGCTTTAGCTTGTCATTAGAAGATGGTTCATCAACAGTGAATTGGTAATGGGAACTCTTTTGTTAGAACAGACACATGCCACCACATATTAAGTTTGCATAAGCAGCTAGCAGATTTAAAGATACTGCAAATAATGTGATGAAGACTATGCATGTGTAAGTTCTGGTTGAGGCTTTACATCAACTGGGAACATGCAGTATGTATTGTAACTGTTTCAATATATACGGTAACTATGATGTCTATTAATAATGGCACTTGCAGCTTTGTTATCAGGGTCAATCTGGTTGCGATATCGATAAGCTATCACAGCAGCCACCACCTGAAACACATCCAGTACTCCAAATTGAATTTCCAAGCACATCTAATTTTACTTCAGAATACGACCAACTCTTCAACCAAAAAGTGCTAAAATTTTTTAAAGTGAAAACCAATCTTTTACATTAACTTTAATGAACAATGACACTTGAAGCTTCCAGAATGACTAAGGGTGACACACATCTTCAAATGGCCATGTTAATTCAAAGTTCTAAATTACAGCCTTTCTCTGCTACCATTATAAATCAAGCACATACTGGGGAACACAGCAAAGGCAAAGATGTAGCTGTATATAGCATGAAGGCATATGGGGGGTAGTGTAGGTACAGCTCCACTTAGTCTTAACAACAGCACTAGATGGAGATGTGCGGTCAGTCTTGAGCCCTGGCCATGGACAAATAGTTTGTCATTAAAATGTTTTATGATTGGAGAAGACCTTAAACACCATCTGATGGACCTAAATTCCAAATAGGGCATCCTCCCTACCCACAGCCTCTGCATGTGACAGGTTAAGGCATCAATGGAACACTTAACATTGTCTTGTTTGATAAAACTGATGGAAATGTAATTTTAATGGCACTGTGCAGAATACAGCAGCATGATAAAGACACCTGAACATTACTCTGATTTTGCTCTCTACCAATTTGAATATGTATGCATTTCAATACCTAAAGTCTGCTTAAGTTTGCATAGCACTTCACTCTATCAAACTGATAAAGTAACATGGTCCACTGTTATTAATCACATCAAGGTTGAAATTACTACCAGAGTCTAACAGTCCAGATATTTAGTATCTGCGAATTACACTGTTAAGTTGTCAATGTAAACCAAACATGCAAATCATTTTACTAGTTATTGATACTGTGAATGTCAACTTATGAAAAACTTAACACAAACTGACACATAATATCCTTTATCAGAAGACTCCTGCACCCCCCATCTCCCAACAAAAAAGACACACCTTAGTCATTCTGTATTTTTCAATACCAAGTTATATTATTTCTTCTTTATGCTTTCACGCAAATTAATTCATAGCTGGAAGGAGTGAGGTTGAAAATAAAAGGATCAGATTAGGTTAATGTAAGAAGGATATAGTATACTCACATGTGGTAAATTATCAACTGCCAAAGTGTTAACTAAACTCACTCTTTCAGGCCCAAAAAACAAACCACAAATCATCATAGATGTCATGATAGTAGTAACTACGTAAGAATATACAAGATAGATAAGGCAAAATGTAATATGTATGTAAATATAATGTATGCTGAAGACACCTAAGTAGAGTGGCATAAAGAAAACTGTGCAGATGGTGATCATTAATGCACCAAAAGGTAAAGGTAAAGCAGTCCTGTTACAGGCCTGGAGTGGCCCAGAGGGTTCCAAGACATTAAGGTTCCCAGATTTCATGACAATGGCACTGGATGGCGGTAAGGTTGTCAGCCTTATGCACCGGCCGCCTTAACCCTCAGGAAATGCTCCTGGTACTCATTTCTGTTAGAGGCTGAGTCAACCCCAGGGCCATAGTGCGATCGGAAGGATTTTATGTCAATAAAAAATTCCAATGACACCAGCAGGGAACGAATCAGCGACCTTCCGATTTGTAGCACAGTACCTTAACCACTGTGCCACTGCGGCCCCCCATTAAGGTACCATAGAGAAACAAAAAGAAATTACAACATTCTGCACCTGTGGCATTCGCCCGCTTCAGCTATGATTCATTGTAATAACTATAGTCTGTGTATACGTGTACAGACAGTTTCCAGGTTACATAAGATGTGACCTATGTTAAAAAACTCTTATTAATTACTAACATTATTAATTAATATTATACATAGCATAATATTAATATATTTAATACTGTAATTATTACACATATTTTACTTCATGTTTTTCAAAAGAAAAATAATATAAATAATATTTTAAACATGTACGCTGACCTTAACATGTTCTATTCCATGCAGCTTCTATACACAAGAATACAACAGAAAAACTACTAAAAACTAGTTGAAATATACACTGACATTATAAAAACAAATAGATACTGATGAGGTGTGACAAGTGAGGGTGGGGTCAATTCTGACTTAAGTAAATTTCGGGTTACACAGAAGTTTCAAGAATGCAGCCCTTATGTGAGTCAGAAACTGTATGAACTGCTTGCATGTAGAGTTCACTGGGAAGTGGCACTACTGCATGTCTCATCTCCAGTTGTTTGATAGGAATGCATTCAGTTACAAAGCATTACATGATATTTTACTCAGACAGTGCATATCACAGCTGTGTGCTACAGATGTAAACTGTTGTTCTGAACATGAAATAGTGTGTAACACATAGGGGTTGTATTGTGACATAGAAGAATGTCGCTATTCATGTATATAAAGTACAATAGAACATACTGAGTTTTTTTGTGGACAACTATGTATGGAAGAAATATCATAAAATGTTGTAACAAATTTAGAACTCAGTTTCCTCATGTTTAAGGTCTTCCAAAATGAACAACTTATTGGCTCACGCATTAATTCTGAACAAAAGTTTCCATGTTAAAGAAGATGCAATAATAATGTTCTTTCAGAAGAAACATTACATGATACAAAAACATATTCAGCAGCATGTCCATGAAAATCTTTAAGGTTAACCCAGTGAACCAGTATGTCAAAGTAACCTGTATACACAGATACAAAATTGGTCCATTTGAAACCATAAAAATTTAGGGCTCTGCAAAAACCCAGCAGCAGACTGTTTTGAGAGTATAGTTTTGGAACCACTTCTGTGAGCCAGTGTGTAATGGCAAAGCCAATCCACCGCTAACTTACTTTATAAATGAGGCTAGTTAAATAGCCACATAAATAATCCAGGTAACAAATACTGGTTGGCAAACAGTCCATATACAAAGGGAAAATTTAAAGGGATGTCCAGGTATGCAGTATTTGAATCCTACAGACAAGAACTGTGAATAGTTTTTAATAATTTGTTAACCAGGTGTCAAGCATGTCTGAGAGCTCAAGGCGATCATCCCAACACCTGCCCTAACATGCAGTAAGATATACTTAATAATGCAAATTGTTAATGTAGATTCTATAAGCAGGTTATGCATTAAGTTGGACACTCTGTATTATGAACAAATGTAGGAGAATGTTACCAGAATGTGCAATCAGACAAACTTTCCTCCCTACAGCTGCTAACTGCTGACATGTTTCACCAACACAGATTTCATTAATCCACTCTACGAATACATATCCCTCTAATACCGTCATGCATGTTAAGCAACTACTGAAATGTTAAGAAAGTAGACAGAAAGCTACCTACACCCTTCACTGGTTGCACAAGTATTAGAGGAAAGCACTGGGATTAGCACGAGGGTCTTTCTGGTTCCGATAGCGCACTGTCAACCAGACACCAAGAAACTGCAAACAAGAAATTAAATCACCTACAGGTATAATGAAACTACAAAAGTATAACAAGAGAAACCTGAAATACTGTTCTCGGCCATACTTACTTACTTACTTATTCCATGGTGCAGAGTCCTTCTTGAGAAGCTAAGTGGTTTGCAGCTAGTCAAGAAATTCCCCGCATTTCACGGAACCCGAAGGTTCATTACTGCACTCACAAGCTTCTGCCACCTGTCTCTACCCTGGGCCAGCACAATCCAGTCCATACACCCACATCCCACCTCCTGGAGATCCACCCTAATATTATCCACCCATCTACGTCTAGGTCTCCCCAGTGGTCTCTTTCCCTCCGGTTTCCCCACCAAGACCCTATACACCCCCCTCTCCTCACCCATATGCACCACATGCCCAGCCCATCTCAGTTCTCGGCCATACTGATTAATAAGAAAAAATGTGCATATCATGTAGTACACAAACTGTGTAAATATAAGTTTCCATGTAAAACCAAAATATGCAGTGGTGGTGATGTTTCAGCCACATGATGGATTGAGCTCATGACAGTTTAGTAAGCATAACGGCAATAAGCCAATGTTAAGCCAGTTAAAAATGTATGATCATGAAAAAATTACAGTGTTGTTCTTGTTTAAGGAAATTTACAATCTCCTCCCACATCCTGGTTGGGATCACTTCGACATGACCTGTTGCAATAGAGAAAATTTATGCCTTGAAGCTCAGTTGTTAAGTACAGTACCTTGGGATAAAACTGGACCAGTCAAGAATGGGGCAATTGAAGTAAAATACAGAAAAGAATTCATGATATGTATAATATGTCTTAATTGGTGTACCCAGTGCAGTCTTACTGCTGTATCTCAAACATAACCTTTAGCCACAGTAATGTATTATAAAATTCACTACTATGTTCACAAGTCCCTATCAAGAGCCACTTAAATCCAGTCCTAATAGTCTCACCCTATTCCTTTAATTATCCTTCCATCTACACTTACATTTCCCAAGTAGCCTATGTTCTTCAGCTTTTACTACTAATATTTTATTTGCACCCCTCTCACCTTGGGCAGGTAAGATGCACCTTTTACATCATTGTCCTTGATTTGATCACCTGAATAATATGTATTTAGTAACAATACATATTGTGAAGCTCCCAGTTATGTAATTTATAATTTTCTGTCCTACTATTACTTCACATCTCTTACATCCAAAAACTCCTTTAAGCTTCCTCGTTTTTGTTACTTTCATATCCATATTAGACAACATATGAAATTAAGATTTTGCCTCCCATACTCCCTAAATTGTTACAGATTGATTGGATTCTGTCACTGTAAGTTAGTGAGTATAGCCCAGCCTTCGTCTGCAGTCAGCTTCTTCCTGAACTTGATTTTGGTTTGTGACCCCAACTCTCAAGTTTCTAAACTTTGTCACATATTCTGAGGATTTCATTTTTAATTCTGTAGGATTTGATGATAGTGTGTAACATTCAGAATGACTCTTCTTGTAAACTTTGTTCACTGTCTAATGAACAAATGAAGTGCAATGTTTGGAAGCCAACTCTACTACCATCCTCAGGTGACCGACAGTGGGAAATGTGCCTACTCTGATTGAAGCCTGAGGAGAAACTGCTCTCACCCACTGGTCCAGTGACTGAGAAAAGTTTTAACCAGAATCCACCAGAGTATGTGCATTTTCCACACCAGGTTGGAAACAGAGCAGGATTTCAAACACTGTGCTCCAAATTCTGTTAGACAATGGATAAAGTCAGAAAGAAGAGTGTTTCTGAATTGCACTTTTATTCTGTTTCGCACTTTTGTGTCAGACATGAATATATACTTGGATTTCTGCACAATTATTTTTCCACCGCCCTCCTGAAAAGCACTGACACATCATACATCAAGATCACAAAGCTACAGTCGTTAGCACACACGGCCTGAAACTCCACTAAACTAATGTAACATGGACACTAATAATATAATGACTACAAGTGACCTATGCTAAGAAAAGTGTGAAAAGTAAGAGTCCCAAGAAATTCTTTCTCTATGCACCACAGAAGTGAACCCATCTGCTACTTATGACAATCAAAGTTGCCACGAAAAGAAACAATTAAAATACAAACACAGCACACAAATTTATACTGAAACTGTACAAGCTGGCTGATACAAAACCATATCTGAAAAGTGAATGAAGCCCTTACATGCATATTTGACCATGTGTTACCAAGCATACTATGTTATCCTATCAGTAATAATCATTATGGTAACTACTATGTATGCAGTTCATATGGCTGTGTTCACAGTGACATGAATTTCAGGTATGGTGCTAAAGCATTGTATCTTTTGCATTATTTTAAACGTCTGCATGTTCATTGAAAATTTACATAGTTTATACACTGTTGATTTACTACTATGAATTCTGGTAGAATAGATGTTCCTGTTATAAGGATGGGCTAAGCCACACTGTATAAGTTCAATTCATGGCTATTCTGTCAAGAAAACTCACTGCATAATTAGCTCAAGACATTTTTTCATTCAATATATTAACCAATAAATGCACTCAATACAATATAATAAAATACAAATGATAAAACACAATTCACGATACGTACCAACTCCTACATGTTTTGGCACCACAGTGCCATCCTCAGGGAGTCTACTATCACAAATCATCACACATCCAACATGCCACTTCAGATATTAATTGACCTCACTGACATCATTAAAATATTAAGATGTTAAATTCTGAATACATACAGTTGACAAGCATAAGCCCACAGTTTTGTAACACCAAAACCATATGATAGTGACCCTCTTCCAGTACAAGCTCAAAGCCATTTATATTATTTTCTGGAGCATGTGTACAAATATCTGCCACAACGTATATGATCCAAAGGGATCTTGTCCTGAAAAACTGTTGATATTAAATAACACAGTATATATATGCATATTATTTATGGAATATTTACAATAAATAATTTCATATTCTGTACATAATATCCAAACATACTCAGTTATTTGATATCAGCAATTTTACTGGACACGATACTTTTGGATCACACACATTGTGGCAGATATTGGTATACATGCTCCACAGAATAATATAAATAGCTGTGAGCTTGTACTGAAAGAATGGAAGAGGCTCACTCTCATATGGTTTTGGTGTCACAGCAATGTGGGCAAAGGTACATAGTCAATCTCCAAAATAGTGCATACCAAAACCTTCGCAAAGGAACAGGACATTTTTTTTGTTGGTCTGATGTTTGTATTGGTTTGTCACAAATGAAAACTGATGAAAAAGTAAATACATTTTGAAGTTACAACCTATTTCATCTTTTAATTGAAGTATAAATTTTAGGTACCATAAAAGAAGAAATTTGCAAGACCCAACCAAAAAAAAAAAAACTATAAATTTCAGTTCTTATTCTTATAATAAAACCAATGAGATGCACTAATATCTCAAATTTATTTTTGGAATAGGACTCTACTGCTGACTGCTTGCTAGCAAGCAGTCAGCATAACATGTATGACATATACCTATTGCTGTGTGTACAGTGCTAGACTCCTGATGATGGACAGAGAAACTGTCTGAAACATGTAGAGTCCTATACCAAAAATAAATTTGAGATATTAGTGCAGCTTGTTGGTTTTATTATAAGAATATATCATGATCCATGGTCCTCTGAATGTCAGATTTATATATTTCAGGTCTAAAGTACTGTACAGTCCTCAAAAACTTTCTGTAAGTAACAGTGAATACAACTAAAGAGTTATCAGGCAATATGCTCTCACTGGCAAAAAAATGCATCATTATCTATCCAGCATCTGTAACACATTTTTCTAACTTCATAAAGAGAAACATTTCAGAGCATGACACATGTCTTATTCAAAACATGCACAAATTCAAATTCTACTGACCCCACATACAGTCTGGTAAGATCATAACAACCCTCAAATCAAATCATATGATTTTCCTAACACTCATACTCTTGTGATATCAAATTCAATCTTACCTCAGTGAAACTGAAGAAGAGACCGATGCCACCACACAACTTGAAAGCATAGTTTATTGTAGTCTGCAGCTTTTCCATGCAACTCTGACAATGACATCCACCTTTATCGTCACGACTACAACAGGATCTCTGCAACACCACAACTGTTTCAGGGAAAGTCTTCTTCTACAAAAGGCAAAACTAAAAAATCCTGTTTGCCTGTTACAGGCAAGAGTCCTACAAACTTTCTGTTGTTATGCAACTAATAGGAAACACACATTCATAGACCAGTCACACAATTTAACTAGTGGGATGCTGCACTGACACTGCACACAGACTGGGTGGGGGGGAGTAGGATCGAAACCTACTGCTGTTAGAATTTTTTATTTTTATTGTTTTGAGCACTATGTTATTGAATGTTATCATTATTGTTATTATTTCTTCTACTGTTGTTGTTGTTGTTGTTGTGGTGGCAGTTGTAGTAGCAGCAGTTGCAGTCACACCAGTGGTGGTTGTGGCAGTGGTATTGGTAGTATTTTAGGTGTTGTAATCAACCGAAACTGTATCACCACACAAAGTCTTATTATCAAAGTACATTTCAAGGCCATCACATTATTTTCATAGTAACAGGTGCAAATATTCAAAATTCAAAAGCTCTATCCCCATACAAAATTTCATGATCACTCATTATTGTTGTTCCCACCTTACAAATTCACTCGGTTATCATACAGATGTTACTGATGACAACAGTTATACAAACATGGAATGGCCTCAAATTGCATAGTATTCATACCAAGTTTCATACCAGCCCATCAAGTAATGTCAACATTAGTTGTCTCTGTAATTACATAAAGATCTATCAATTTAGCTGTTTTTTTTTGTGGGTGTGAAACTTGGTGTCTTATCCTAAGGGAATACATGTGAACAGGATGCTCAGGAGAACAAGTGGGTTCAAGAGTTAGGAAGTAAAAGAAGGCTGAAGAAAAGTGCAAGATAAGCAGCTTCAAATTTGTTTTCTTCACCAAATACTATTAATGACCAAACCATGGATGCTGAGATAGGTACAGTGCACAGCACAACTACAAATGACAACATGCATAAAAAAATTTTGGTAAGAAAACCTTTAAGAACAGATAATTTAGGAGACTTAGATATAAAAGGGATAATAATATTAAAACTTACCTTACAGAAATAGGGTATGCAGATGTGGACTGGATTAATGTGACTCAGAACAGGGACCAGAGGTAGGGGTCTTGTGAGTGGGGTAAGAAATTCCTAGTTTACATAAACCTAGCTAACTAGGAGATCATCAGTCTGGCCATGGGGTTGTTTCATTGGTTGGTTAGTTAAATAGTTAGTAGTTACAACAATGGATGTATACAGATGGATGAACTCATTCACCTCCGTTACAAGGTTTCAAAGAAGAAAGCCCTAAAAGGCATGTATTGGATTAATACAGTAATAAAAACAGCACTAAAATGAGCCAGCAAAGAAGGAAAAAAAAATATAAATGTCAAAAGTGACAAACACACAACTTTGTGAGCACAATGCTTACCTGACATTCATACTGTGGTACTGAAGTGGTCGTCATAACACTGTTTGATTTGTTATCTAATTCACAGCAGTCAAATGTTTTCTCCACCTTATTCTTGATGTCTGGTGACACCGTGCTCCAACCCTGTGGATAAAAGCCGTTGCTATATTCTAAACCCTCTGTTCCTGTGAGTCACGTCGAGCAACCCTTTCTGTAAATCAGAAGTCTCTACTTACAGTTAATAAAGTTATAGAGAGCTACAGAACACATTTTGATGGCTGGAATAGTGTATTTGGTACAGTGACTCACTACAGGCTGGATGGAGGGAGTGAGATTTTCTGCACCAAACCAGATCATCCCCGAGACCCAGCCAGTCTTCTGAACAACGGGTACTGCATCTCTTTTCCAGGGGTAAAGTGGCCAGGGTGTGGTACTGACTATCCACCCCATCTAGTACCAAGGTTTAAGAAAAGGTAGAACTAGACATCCACCCCTGTGTGGTTTCATTACATGTTATAGAATGAACGTTACCTTTTTATAGTAACTGCAAAGTGCCATCAAGTTGAGAAGCCTTTAACTTCCCTACAGCATTCAAACTGTGTTCTGTGAAACCCTGGAGTCTGTGGGCAACTGCCAGGGTTTCCAAAAGTGCATTTCCTTTGTCATGAAACTGGTAAACAAAATTTTGATAATTTTAAATTGAATTTTTTAATTTTCTTTGCCATCTTTGTGCACAATTGGCACTGCATTTGCATCCAGTGCAAACAATCAATAATAACATTTTGTTTTTTTCCCCATTAATGTGTGTGTGTGTGTGTGTATATATATATATATATATATAATATTTTAAATAAAAGTGTATGTTTGAAAAGTCAAATTTCTTTTTTGAACTAAACAGTACATCACTAATGTTCCACAGATCTTAAAATTTGAACGGCACTGCTCTAGAGACTACGAGATTACTCACACATACAACTGCAGCCCTCCTTTTTGTGTGGGTGACAACTCAGTGCCTCTGTGGGAACAACTACAATTGTATGTAAATGGAAAAAGTGTTGAGAAAAATAATAAAAAATGGATTTTAATAGCATATTTAGCCATGCTTTCTCACCTACAACATGTTATATAGCACCAAATGACATGTAAACTATGAATGACAAAATGGGATGTTCTACTCACAGCACTAACCCAGCATTTGCTTAGAGACACTGAGACAAATGAGAAAACCTGTCACAATATCACACCAAATTACATGACCAATGCCATCTGGAATGTAGAAAAATAGATACTTATTTTGAAATGTGTTCTTAGCTAGTCTTCATATTTCACTTGTGTTGATGCTCATTTACTGCATACAGAAGCTGGCTGATGCAAATCTAATAATACTAAAAATAATTCACTGCTAAGATTCACAACTTATTTTGGGCCATATTATAAAACAAAAAGTTGTACAGTTTAATGGCATCTGTATTTCCTGTCATAGATCACAACTTTATAGAACCTTTACCACAATGTAAACCAACAAATGTGCACTATTCATCAAAATTACAATAATGTTTTAATACATCAACTCTTACACATTTAGGGCCTCACTGGCCCATCAGTAGAGAGTGTACAGTTGCACAAAACAATCATTTAATCTTTTTATTGTCTACAGTATGTAGCAGGACTGTCACAAAATTCATTAATGTGTGATATAGCAGATGGATTTGTGTAAGGTAGGTTGAAGAAATCCAACGAGATGCAACAGTATGCTCCTTAGTCTACATGTTTTGTCGTACCATATGGCTGCATTCGTTCTGTATTGGTGCATCGTTGGATTTCTTCAACCTCGAATTACGATACACAGAACCACGAATATAAAATTCGTGTAAAGTAATTAGAGCTGTCTGTTGGTTTGAATGTACCGTGAACACATTCAAACCAACAGGATGCTCCAATTATGATACACAAATCCATTTACTATAAATCACACAATGACAAATTTATGACAGTTCTGCTACACAGTGGAGACGATAAAAGGCTTGAATAATTGTTTTATGCAAATGTGCACTCCCTGAAGACAGGCCAGTGAGGCCCGAAACATGCAGATGATGTATGGAAACATTATTGTGATTATGAAGAATTGTGCACATTTGTTGGTTTACATGGTAGTAACTGAATCATAATGCATGGAATGGTAAATGTAAAATTTATAGTACGAGTTACTTTTGGAGAGAAAAAAGATGCTTTGTTTTGTGCTTTGTACAACACATGTTATTACAGTGACCTGATGATACACACCAAAATTAAATTTACCTCAAATTTTTAATAAAGATGTACAATGCCAAATGCCATTTATAACTTTTTGTGACTTTGGAGATATAACATATGAACAGATGTCACAAACTCATCCACACACTGGCACTTCTTGCAAAGAACATAACAACATTTCAGACAGATTTCTGAGGCACAAACAATAAGAGGATGGGTGTGCAACAGAGTCTTCCAACTTGAGGACATTCACAAGGGAAGCAATGACCTTGGCTGAGGGTGCACAGGGGTGGAATTTGAACAGAAAGCTTATGACAAGAAAACAAAGTATTCAAGTTAAAAAATTATTGAGCTGATGTGCAGTTATGTTTTTATGTATATTTTGCACGGTGACAGACGTCAAGGTCAATGTTTTTCTCATCAGTAACAGACAGTACCTGTTTGGCCAGCTGATATTGCTGCTTAGCGTCGAATGCCAGACACGCACAGGCAACACTGAACTGCACCAGGAACAGCAGGAATAAGATCAGCATATACTGCACAGATTGTCAAGGAATTTAAATCAACAGATAAAAAATGGGGTAATTTTGTTTTTCATTGAAAATTTGTGAGAAATAGCACATTTGATGGGAAAAATTAATATATGACAATAAAGACACACTTGAAGTAGTCAAGACAGACCTCATTTCAGCAAACCTTACACAGTTACACAATTCAAACTTCAACCCTTTAAATTATCAAGTTAAATCCCGTCTGCCATATGCTGGCATTATTAGGAGCTCACCATATTCTCCACGTTAGCAGGGAGAGAGAGAGAGAGAGAGAAGTAACATTTATCAGTGCATAATTTGTACAATGAAACGAACACCAAACATACTGTACAATAATTTACATACACAGCAAGCTCTGTTCTATAGCACTGATGTATAAAATCTTGAATATCATAATACAGTAAAAGCTGTCATATCCAACACAGGATGCTATGGGCAGCTCTATTAACCAGAACTAACAGTCTCATTACATTTCACCAATTCCATCAATCAGCAACAGCCAGTACTGGTTCCAAAAGTTTGGCCTTATTTGGCATTTTGTTGGCTTTTTTACATTAGACACACACACACACTATGTTACGTATGTAACAACACAAAGTGAAAAGAAAGTGTAGAAATAAAAACAGGATTAAATACCAAATGATTAATTAAATGGTTAGGTCTGCCCATCAGGGTGCTAGGGAGGTGAAGATGAATAGGCAAAACATCCTAATATCTGGAAAATTACATCACCTGGCAACCCTTTAGTCCTGCAGGTGTTGAGTACCACAAATTCTACTTAAAATTTAGTTATTTCTAAACAACACAATCCTAGAAATGTACCACACTGAAAATCACAACTTCAATAATAATAGATGTAGTGTGAGACAACAGTACTGACTAACATATTGTCACATTTCATAAGAGCTTAATAGTCTGGATTATGCTAACAAAGAATTAATGCAATTGGCACTGATGTATATGTCAAAACAGACTGTAGTCATGTTCCCTTTTCACAGACTCCTTTACTGAAAAGTACAATGAGCAAATTTTTAAGACTGCATTAATAGAAGACTGGTATATTTCAGACATATAGAATAAAAAATACAAAAGAGAAACAAGAAGTGTGTGTATAACCACTTCCTTCACTGTGGTCAGCTATGATTCACTGTTCTTCCCTACCCAATTAAACTCAGTGAATTCTGAGTGTGAAGTAAAGAGTAGTAGGCCAAATCTGGTTACTGGAATATTCTAGTAGTCACTTGGGCTCATGATACGAGCTCTTATATTAATGACGACCAAGTTCCACAAGAACCTTAGAATTAATTACACTATACGGGGCTGTTTCTTCTTTATCTGAACATCTATTACTACAAACAGAATTACGTAGTATTCCTAGTTTACATGTCCCTAATTGACAGTGCCCTTGTAATGTCAGATTATATCCAAAGGATACGAAGAACAGCAGAACTTGGTGATGTTTGATGGCTCCAATCAGACCCAGAATGGAGATGAGAATCAAAAACACTCCACATGCAAGGATCCCACCAATAATAGGAAGATTTGTCACTATAGCTGAAGCTCTTCCATACACTGCAACTCCAATCAGGATGAATGCCACCAGCTGAAAAATATCACATTAACAGTCTGGCATATATACTGCATGCTGGCTCAACATTGTCTTGGGTTATTTAATGTCTGATCACCTACACACATTCTACATTATCAAGGATCCAGTCTCATGGCTGCCTATCAATACTGATGTTTATCACTTACAGTGGGTTCACAGCAAAAACAAAGTAGTAATGTTTTGGAGCTGACATTCCAAAAAGTATTAAAACTTGATCAGTGGCTTAAAAACAAAAGAAACTAGTACTAAGTTTATTCAAGCATAACCTGGACAAAGTACTATGACTGGAATAAAACAAGCTAATAATTTAAAACCAGCTACTTCTGGATTTGTGTCATGAACTAAAACAAGACTGAAAATTATGTACTACATGATGTAGCACATAAGAGTTTATCAAGGCATTTTATACATTCAAAATGTAACATTCACAAAAGAGGCATAACTTGGAGGGGGGGAGAAGGTGGAAAATATTTTAAATGACAAAATTTGACTTTCTGCTCTCACCAAACTGCAAATTATTGAGCCAAATAAATGAAAACTTAGTAACTATTTTTTTAAGTTCATAATTTCTGTTAAGTATGGCCACTGTGATTACTTGCCTTGGGGGCCAAAATACGTTACTAATTCACAGTACAAGAAGTAATGTAATTTCATTTACACCCATAAGAAATGTACAGCCTTATGTACACCAATTTTCATGAAACTTACAAATGCTCAAGAGCATTTTGTGCATATCTTTTACCATATTTCATGGAAGTCTGGCAAAACCAACAGAAATTCACCATCAACCCTATGTAAAGACTGCCTTTCACTGCTCCCATTTACGTAATAAATTTCTGTGGACATCTCCCATATCCACCTCTAAATTAATTGGTTGAAATATGTAGTGAAATAAGGTGAAACTTAATCTATGCCTTTAAATAACACACACCGTTCAATTAACAGAATTTTCACGAAACCCAGGTGCTCAACGGCATTCTGTGCATATCTCGTACAAATCAAATTCACCCAAATCGGTCAAGAAATAGGGGAAGTGCGGGTAAAGATTAATTTACACCCTCATGTAAAGTATGTCATTGTGCTGGTTTACACGAAACTCATGCTTGTTTGACAACTTTTTGTAAAGAACTCCTACACTGAAATTTTATGAAAATCTGACAGACAATTTATTCATCCATACCAGGTCACAGACAGTCGGCTGGATATGATGCCACATACGGCACGTTTTTTGCACTTTGCACAGAATGCCTAACAACTGGAGCGGCAACCACTACGACTGTATTAGGAGACCACCACATATGTACATACAATTTTACGTTCCAATGTACTGTATCACATAACACATTAGTTCCAGTTACATTATTAAACTATATGAGTGTTGGCTGGATGTGTTGTAAACATCAGTTAAGGACTTCATGTAGCTTCAAATGACAGTGGGCATGACGATGACAACTGTTCTGCCCATAGATCAAGGAAATAAAAGCTACAATATTAACCCTATTATCAATATCTGAATCAAAGAACACCTGTAGAGAAAACAGAAATACTGAGCACAATACTTCAGCACTCAGTAAACAAACCAAACTTGTCTAGGGTAGACAATGGAAAGCTGATTTGGCTCATCCTGTGCTGATATATACATCCTTCAATAGTTATGACTTCAATGCAAAATGAGACACATACCTGACAACATAAGTTATCAAATGTTCACCTAGACAGCTGATCTTCGCAGAACGGAAAGTTTTAAATGGTTAAGTCATAATTAAAAGATGCTGGAAATAGTTTCATTCCTACCACAAAAATTAATCACAGCATCATAATAAACTGACTGCCAAAACAGTTGATATTCCATTACATTGGGTCCATAGAGAATGGAAAGAAAAATGTATTGAAAAATAAGAACTAAGCTGCTCTTATTGAGGACTGTTTTATCTCAGTCCAAATTGTTTTTCTGTGAGGATATTATCAGACATTCAGAAGTCATTTCTTACACATAACCCCCCCCCCCCCCCACCATATTTAAAACACAAAAAAAAAAAATAAAAAAATAATAATAAGAAGAAAAAAAATTTAT
>Ga0123354_10003753_pt1 | contig 21154 bp, 13 predicted proteins | sample TergutLab28metaG_2_FD_97872 | JGI IMG/M metagenome (GOLD analysis project Ga0123354, IMG submission 97872) | Labiotermes labralis P4 segment gut microbial communities from Petit-Saut dam, French Guiana - Lab288 P4 | ecosystem: Host-associated > Arthropoda: Insects > Digestive system > Gut ... | reverse complement strand
TTTCTGTTAACACAAATACATTACCTTCTCCTCCTCCCCCTCCAATTTGGTCTCCCCCCCCCCCCCCCCCCCCCCCGGCCATTGCAGTAGACACCTACAACATTCTGCCTTATTTACACTCCTCTGTCTGACTTGGCACAGTCACAGTAACCCATTGCTGCTAAGGTGTGAAAGTCTTCTACAATGACAGCAAAACATCTAAAGCTACGATGTAGCTGTGTATAAAATTCCAGCTATTTGAGGGTGCCTGAGACGTTTTTAGTAGATGGACAGCTGTGTCTTGCATGCTAGTACCCCACAACCCCTACAGATAACCCCAGCACTACAAGTAGCATGTCTGGGTCCTCCTGTAGCTGTAAACATTGATTTTTGTGGATATCTCCGATTTTTGAGCATTAGTTTTGTCTGAATTGTATGGGTACAGTAGGCCACTACAATCTCTGGTCAATGACTAGATGTCGTTACATAGGCCAGTGTTGATATTTCAACTCACAGTGAACTGCAGGGCCAGCGATAAACAAGGCGATCTGTGTCTAAAACAGCATTAACTCACTGAGAGAACTGCGCAGTTGCTATGTGTCGACGTATGAATTGGTTTCTGGAGGGGTTTAGGAGGTGGAGAGAGTCCATTCTAGCTACACAGAGAAACTCTGACTTTCATGGGTCCTGCAGCTTACCAAAACACTGCAGTATTTCAGATGGGAGTGAACAAAATTCCTCCAAACTTCAACACACTGTTGGCGACGTCTTTAGAAGTCATTTGGCTATTTAAAGGGCTCACTGCTTGATGTCTTTAGAAGTCATTCGGTGTTAAAGGGTTAATGTGTAGCTCATTGGGTTTATTAATTCTGTTATCAGCAAATCCAAGATGAATGTTCTTCTTAAGAAGGAGGTGCAGCCTCTTCAGTTTTATGTCTATACTTCATGTAAGAGGTGTCTCTGAGAAGTTCAGACATATAGCGAACAGATACAATATTAAAACTTTTTTCAAAATGAGGAACACCCTGAGAAATTCCCTTATGAGAATTAGGCCAATAAGTTCTCCACGTGAAGTCAATGTGACAAGCTACACTGGGGAAACAGGCATACTCTGGCCCGTGTGACTTGGGGAACACAAGGAAAACATGGAAGTAGGTCACTTGGAATGATCCAGACTAGGACAGCATTCATTTGAAGAGAATCACCGTGTACTTTGGAGTGAGGCAAAGGTAATTAGAGACTGTAAAGAACCCAGTGTACAGGATGTTTAATGAAGCAGCTTACATGGCATTGCTGCAAAACTGTATTAGCTGACCCAGCGTCAAAATTTTGCCCATCTGGAACCCTTTGATTAAGAAACCACGACCGTAGTAAAGTGTTTTGGTCCCTTAAAGATTCACACCTCCACAGGTGGTGTTAGTGGTGTTTGGTTCTTCGGTATGTGTTATTGTTCTGCCTGAAGTGTCTATGGTTTGATCAGTTTGTGTTTATAGCTCTCATTATTCAGATGGTTTAAATTTGTGGTGTGTTTCTGGTACTTTTCTGTGAGTCTCGTAGTTGTGCTTTAAATTTTTTGCAGCATTTATCTGTTACAACCTGCAGATGAGTTCTGTTCTCAGGAGCTTACCTACACTTGTGATTCATTGGTACCCAGTGACTGAGAATAGCTTTATCTAAGGGCTCCAACAGAATAAGTGCTTCTTGCCTGATGATGGAAGCATAGCCGACTTCAGAAATGTAGTGTTTTAGTGTTAGTATATCTGTTACATGATGGACAAAGTCCAAGAGACGAAGATTGTATCTGTGTGGTCTCTGTGTGTTTCTTGATAGAAGTTTAACATGTCCAGGGTAAGTTGGAAGGCTGTTGAAGGTAAAGGTAAAGGTCACCCTAGAACAGGCCACCAAGGCTCAGAGGGGGAGCAGGAGTTTAGCTTTGCTGCTTAACTTGGACTGTAACACGATAAATTGGTATTTAAAAATCTGTTTTCTAAAGGTTAAATGCGGATTGCAGAACAGTGGTTTCCCTTTCACATAAAAGGCATGCTCTTTACATTTAATGGGACATGATTGTCCCATGTATTGGTTAAAAGTTAGTGTAGTTGCCTTGTGAAGAAGTTTATGAGGTACGTCTTTAAAGAAGTTTATGAGGTACAAGTTTGAGGCAAATTTTTTTACCATTTGGGGGAAAGAAGTGTTTTTTTAGTTTTATTTATTAATTTCATGACGCCTTGTTTGGTATGTACTGTTTCAGGTACGCCACTGTATTGAAAAGGGTATTCTCCACTTGTACGTTGTGACAATATCCACCATAGAAAAAAACTATGAAATTACCATAAGCCATGATGGGACACAGGATGCTTCTGCATTATTGAACAGTGGTGGGAGCCCCCAGCAGTTCTTATGTGCATGTGGAAATCCAAAAGAATGTATGGCACTTAACAGAAGAAATGGCATTCATGAACCCACTGAGTAAGTGTTTTAATATGCAGAAGTCTGGTTCCCCCCCCCCCCCTCCAAACTAAGCATTTCATGAATCAGTAAGAAATCGTCTCTCCCTCGGATTGTTTGTTGTGAAGGTTCCTAACCATGATACACATCTAAGAGTATAAGGTACTTACCATACATTTTGTGTTTAAATCTATCTACATGTTTTAGTGTACATTTAAACCAGTTGAAAAAAATGATGAGTAGGTTTGCACATTGTGTGCATTGTTGATACATTTGAAGAGAACTGTGAGTGCTTTGAGTGGTAAAACTTTTTTTTTGGTTGCATTTCATTAACTGCAGTTGTTCCAAGAACTTTTTTATCAAGTCAGTTTTTCATTTAACAGGCGAGAACGTCGTCGTCGTGGAAGGAGAACTGTTTCATCTGAAGACTGTGATGCTCTGACACTTCTGTCACAACAGAATCAGAAGACTCAAAGCAGTGGTAGCAAACAGACTTTAATGGGCACTGACGGTGCTGACAGCCTAGCCATGCGGAGAAGTTCCACAAACGCACGTTCACCTGCAAAGATTCCCCGTGAGCATCTAGAACAGCATCAACAAGAACATCAGCAACAACAACAACAGCAGCAGCAGCAGCAACAGCAACAGCAACAAATGGAATCAGGAGAACTTGATCATGCAGCCTCAGATGCAGTTCCTTTTGAAAAAGATAAAAAGAGGAAGCTGGTATGTGCATGACTACCATGTATTTGTGTGGAGTTCCTACTGTGGATCATTGTAAATGGTTTAAAAGTTTGGTTTCATACCTGGTATATTTTCCCGGCTTCTTAACACTGATGACTCTTTCTAGGGGTGTTATTGTCATAATTTGAGTATACTGAAAACACAGAATATAGAGAATGCTGCCAAAAAGAATCGCGCTTTTAAGTTGCAGGGCACATGAAGTCAGGTGTCGCTAATTGACATACACTGTGTGTGTGTGTGTGGGCGCGCACACGCACATGCACACATGGACACACACACACACACACATGCACACAGTGACACATCCATTCATTTTACACTTTTGTAGGGATGACCTCAAATTGAATATAAAATTGAGGGACATGTAAAATCCAGGAAATGAAAATAATAAAATAAAAAAGATTGTGGTTTGGCTTATAATAGAACTTTGACAGGTTATTTGAATATGGACTTCTGTATATTAACAATGTAAATACACCATGATTCATTTCCATACAGTAATAGTGCAGAACAGTGATAGAAGTGATGCGTTGGTAATTGGCAGGGGTGTAGAAGTTTTCCAGAAATATAGGGGCTACCTCAGGTTAACAGGTTCCAGGTGCCAATTTCTTGGTGAGGGCTGACAAGTGTGTGCACATTGTACAAAATTTGGTCACTTGGGCACCTGAAACAGGATTTGTGCATTCCTGGTAACTAGATGTACACATAAAATAGCCTCATGTATTTTTAATTTAAAATGGTAGGTAAGTTTTATAGGTGGTGGGTTGCTTTTTTTACATTAAAGATATTTGAACTGGGTGACATTCTGTGATAATGACTTGGCAGACTCCACGTCATTCCCCCCCTATTTATGTAACTGGTCAATAAGTGTTGTTTGCTCATTTCTTTCATGAGTTCTTAGTCTAGTCTGTATAGTTCATTTTTATAGTTGTGATACATTTTAGTAATATGTTCTTTGTATCAAATTGGCATCAATACATTTTGTCTTCTTTTAGTCTTTCAGTGATCAGAAGCATTGCCTTATTTTTAGCAACTTCTATTCTGATATTTCTGGCACTGTCAAATTCTGATCGACAGTGTGGACTCAGACTTCGGTCGCAGTAACAGTGTGTCACATAACTCTCAGACTGCTCTCCAGGAGATTAAAATCTATGCCATTCATTTTTTTCAACTTAAGTATGTTTTAGTGCATTGTCTTCATTGCTGCTGACAAGATCAATAGTTCTGATCTGAAATCCATTGCAGACAGTTAATCCAGCTTCATTTGTGAGGCATCTTGGAACAGTTTGCCAACTGTCATGGTGACAGTGTGTTGGATGAATTCCTTTTTGTAATTACACTTGAATGTATGGGTAATCACCACATTCAAAGGCTTGTAGGTGGCTGGTACTGGTAGTTGGGAGGAACATGGTCATTGTGTTCCGAGAAGTGTCTTGTTCAAGTGAGCAGCACATTGATCAGTAAATGTGTATTTTTCATTAATAGTGACAGGTTTTCCATCTAGTTGCTTAAGGTAACCTTTAAAATATCATAGGAATTTGTATCAGCATTGTATTTGGTGGGCATTTTTTATTAACATTTTGGAAACCATGTTGACTTTTGTAGTTGTCAATTTGCAATTGGCGGTAGTTTCCGATCAGAATGGCATACAAGGAGCAAGGTACCCCTCTGTTTTGGTTTTGTTTTATCATGTTGGGAGTTCCTGTCAAGTGTAAGACTGTCACTAGGTCTAATAGGGTGTTGATTGAAAATGTTCCTGTTTTGTATGTTACGTATGTCATTGTTTGCATGCAACAATCGGTAAGGTTTGCAATCATCTACTATTTCTGAATGAACACGCCTGCTTTCACCTGTGGGATTTCTGTAGACAGTGTTATGTCTCTTAAATCTGTTAATTCAGTTATTGGAACTTGTAAAGTTGTGTATTCCTGAACAAGCAGTAACTAGTGGAAGGCCTTTTACCTGATGATTTTGCCATCAACAGAAACATTGCATGCATATGCTTGGTGTAACCGTGCAGCAGGAGCAGACCCCAGATCCTCCAGTGGCAAGGGTTGCAGTGATTTCCACTTCTTGAATGAAAGGTCCATGCTGGATATATCTTTTGATCGCGTGACAGTTATTCCTATTTATGTTTATGGTGGACATTGAAAGTCCCATGATACCAGGTCAACACATGTTTTAATATTTGCATTAGCTGTTGTGAAACTGTATATATTATTTTTGATCACAGATAATTTCCACTTTTCCTCAGCCACATTTTACCTTTTATTGTGAATTTAATTTGATATATCATATGGAGTTCATAGTAGATGTTCAAGGCACATACATGTTGCTGTCATTGGGTGCCAGTTGTTTGACAGCAGTGACCCCACTGTGTTTTTTTTAATTAGATGTCATCAGTTTTATGAAGTGTGCTGTGTACTGATCAGGCTCTTTTAATACCATTTTTTATAGACTCGTGAAGAACGCAAAATGGAGGCAATTATGAAGGCGTTTGAACGATTAGAGAAAGCGGAACAACGACGTCAAGAAAATCAGGCCAAACAGGCACACCGTAAGGAGCATCAGCATGACTCTGCAAATAGTGGCACCCCAAAAAAGGAAGCAATTTTAGATACAAAGAAGGTTTCAGTTGAAGTCAAGGATGAAAATCTGAAACGCCATGTTTCCATTGTTACTAAGACTTCCACTGCTGACAGACAGAAAAAGAGGAGGTATTTGGGAATAAATGTTTGTACGTTATTAAGACCTGTCTGTTGTGGTTCTCCGAATTGAGTGTGGAAGAAGTACAGTAAAATGTCATTGAAATGGCTTTTAGCAGATGACAGACATAATTTTATTGGAATCAAGTTCTTCAACATTGAATTCAGCATATGAAACGTCTTTTTGTAATGTTATTGTTAATAAAAATCCAACTAGATGCAACAGTATGCAGATGTTTATTTACTGCAAAGTCACTCTACATTTTTCTGGTATCACAGCACCCATCATCAGGAGTACTAAAAACTGTAACCACAGCCTCCGGTATAGGTCATAATATCGGTACAGCTACTTCCCTCCAACATGGCCCGATCAGGCCACGTTGAAGGGAAGTAGCTGTACCGATATTATGACCTATACTGGAGGCTGTGGTTACAGTTTTTAGCACTCCTGATGATGGGTGCTGTGACACCCGAAACATGTAGAGTGACTGCAGTAAATAAATATCTGCATACTGTTGCATCTAGTTGGATTTTTATTAACATTGAATTATGATGCACGGAACCATGAGCTTAAAAAAAAAGTCTTTTTGTACTTATATACCTTATGGACTGAAGTAATTTCTGATCATTATTTAAATTATTGGGTTTAGTTGGTTTGTCATATACCACAAATTGCATTCGTAACAATATTTGTAAGGGTTTTGCTGTGTTATTTGTAATGTTACCAAGAGCGTGTGCTTAAATTAAGCACATTTTAAATTTTTTGATGAATATTTTTTGTTGTGATATTTGTAGTGTAATGTATTTCTTACGTTGCCTCAGCCTTTCATGTTTAAACTGAGGTTTTTCCATTCTTTTTCGGATACCATTGCTATAAGATTTTAGGATTTTTTAAAAATTATGTTGCTTTTTCCACATCATATCTCTCCAGGGAATGGAGATGTGAATATGAAACCGTGTTGTAGAGATATTTTTTTCCAATACATTTTCCAGTTTGATATGTGTTTATGTGGCATTCTCACATAATAAGGACATTGTCCAGTCATACATACAGCAGGTCTTCCCACATGTAAATAAGATGGCCAGCATTAATTGTGCAGTTGCTGCAACAGACTTTGCCTGTATTTCGTCAAGGGTTATGTGGTGGGCATGGTCTTCATGTAGCTCCGCAGGAAGAAGTCTGCTGCACTGACATCACATGACCTGTGCTGTACGCCTCGCCCATCGAGTCCCTACCCTGAGGGATGTTATGTTGGAGTAGCTGTCACCTTCCTGTGGAGATATAGTGGAGCACATTGTAGTTGGTAGATGATATATGCCTTGGACAGATCATCATCATAGTGTAGCTGAAGCAATAGAAGTGTTGGAGCGTATCTAGGAGTACCGTTTGTATTGTCTTCTCAGCAAACAAAGGTAGCCATAAAACTGCCTGTTGTACTTACATGCCATGGACACGTGGGTATTCTGTTCTCCATAACCTGGGGATTATTTTTGCATTATCACTGTGTGGAATGGCTTCATCACTAAAGGCATTTGAATTTAATGACATGTTCCTGTTACATGCGTTGGGTCACCTCAGAACACAAGTCACATTCTCTTTTAGTATTGATGGAGTGGCATTTGTATGTCTTCATCTTTAGCTTGTTGTGTATGATGTGCCAGACAGTCACTCATGAATGTTTGGCAAGTCACTGCTTGTTTGCACACTTAGTTTCGGTGGACTTCTGGTGAACATTTTCTGTCCGCAAAATACACTTGTGTTTCCTGTTGAGTTGCCTGATGCCTGCCAGTTTAGAAATTGTCGTGTGGCTACTTTATACAGGCAAGAGGAGAGCTGCCCTTAAGAATGAAAAACACTGTTCCAGTGTTCCATAACCAGGGTTCTGTGAGATACTGTGAAGTGAATGAATGAATAAATAAATATGCAATTTGAAATTTCATGAAAAGTACCAAATGCTCCACGAAATAACACAGGAATTTTATCCAGCAGTTGACAGTACTGGAGTAATCTGCATGTATCACCAACTGTCCCATTGCTTTCATTCTGTCAGTTTCTATTTAAGGTTGCATTTTGTTGTTGTATGTCTGTTGTTGTAGGTTGTTGTTCCTCAGAATATGAAAAATTATTTTGTGTGTTCCTCCATGGGAAAAGATTGGGAAATACTGCACTGTTTTTTGCCATTAGAATGCACTTTGTTTCAGATTTAATGAGACATTGATTTTGGGGATATGATTTTTCAAATGTGTAATCTAATTTGGAAGTACCTTGTGTTTTAACTCCATTATGAGTAAAGAAAGAAAGCGTGGAAACAGTCAGCACAAACACTTCATTTCAGTGCGTAATATATGCTTAAATATCTGATATTTGAGGTACGCACAGAGGGCAATTTTTGTACACCCTAATCCCCATGTAGTATTAATTGATGGAAGGTTTTCCTGCACTTGATGTTCAGTTCGTTACCAAATCTGTAATTTCTACATTAAAGTTTTGCTAGTTACAGGTTTTTAAATTTTACCCAAGGAAACCTTGAGCAGGTGTTATTTAATATTTTTTTATATATATATATATATACGTTAAATTGTTACTATTACTTTCTGTTGGCAGGCGTAAAGGTCGAGGAAGGTCTAACAGTTCCACGCAGCACCCATCATCTGCACAGAGGAGAAGAACACGATTGAATTCAGGAGACTCAGACATGACATCTGCAGATGAAGCTGTTGGGGTTCCTGCAGATGTTGGGCGTGTTCATTCTCCACAGCCTTCTGTTATAAATTCTGCGGGAAATCATCAGTCTTCTCCAGTGTCTGCAGCTGCAGGTTTGCTGTTAGCTTTGGCCAGTGCCAGTACACCAGAACAGAACTCGGTTCCACCGTGTCAGCATACTCCGCCACATATTGATAGGGTAAGCAGACCATGGCTTGCCTTGGTGAATGATATACAGAGGTGTTGATTCTGGAATCATACCAGAACCCTGGAATTGAAATGTATTATTTCTATATGCCCCCAGCTGCCACTTTACAGGCATAATTAATTCATGAACACTTTCTATAAGGCAAGAATCCACAAAGCAAAATACACGGAAGTGTGAGTGCAAGTGTACTCCCCATGTTCACTCCCGACCCTCACAGCCTGCATTCAAAACAAATATGTAGTTCACAATTGGGAAAATGTACAAATTATTGTGTTGCACTGAAGTAAAAATCTGTAAAACATTGTTCATAAAGTAAGGGATGGGCATATTAATGATGTGTGGGAGCACTTGAAGATCACATTATCCTTTGTGATCATCCATAAACAGTTTAAAAGTAGATTTTTCATGTAGAGGGTTGAATCACTGGGGCTCTCATCCAGCTAGAAGGGTAACTGCCACCATCTCACAGTTTAGAAGGGATGTGAAAAGGGATCAGGTTATGTGAGATCGGCCTGGCCTATAATTTTGAGCAGTTAACAGGCATTCTTGTAAGGCCTTGGGTTGACAGAGGTTGAATAAGGGGGAATTAGCCATAATCATATTAATTAAAATCTCTAAAACTTATTGTCAGTATTTAATTAATTTCTTTAATTAAGACACCAACAAATGCACATATATGTTATTTAATAAATCTAAAATTTACATTAAAACACTCCTACATGTTCCGATCACACAATCATCCTCAGGGAGCATACACTGCTTCTTGCTAAAGTTATACTGTATATTCTCAAATCTAGTCTGTACCCGAATATAATCCGCACTAGTTTTTGCTGATTTTTTAAAAAAAAAAATGTTAGGTCACAGTTCTAATCCGCACCTTTCCTTCAACCGTCTGTTGCCTGCAAGGCAGACTGATTGAATAATAATGGATATTACCAATGCTTTAACCATTATCCAACTAACGCGCCGTGTGTGAAGTGGCCATTTAATTGCCAGCGGTACAAACGTACCATGGCTGATTAGCGCTGCGGCCATTTAAATACTTCGTACATTCATGTAGATGACGGTGAGTTTGATGAATAATAAGTTATAAATATTATATAATATTATAAATAATAAATTACTGTATTGCTCTTACGGCACGTACAACAGCTCTACCATTTTTCCAAAATCCAGCTCACGACCGTGAACCTAATCGGTATCTGATTTTTTAGCCCTCTGAAACTATAAAGAGGGTGCAGATTAGATGCGAGAATATATGGTAATTTAAAAACACTAAGTGATTTATTTCATTATGTTAAGTTGGTGCTGTGGCAGCATGTTGTGTGTTGTGTGTTGTGTGTGAGTCGTACGCTGTTCAGAATGAGCCTGGCTATGGATGTGCGTCGTGTGCCGTATAATGCGAGTCTCACGCTATACAGCGCACAATGCACATCCATAGCCAGGCTCATTCTGAACAGCGTAGTGTTTCAGAATTGCTCGAATGTTACATGACCTTAGCTTCTGCTGGCTATGTGCTTGCCATTAATTGACCTCAGTCTCCTTATTCCAAATTCCTAAATGCATAACAAAGTTCTGACCTTCACAGTTCAGCAGCCTTCTACATCATCACAACAATTTGGAATTCCATAATTTTTGTAGCTCCTACAACATTTCAACTCATAACAAAATTCAGTTTATGGTAATGCTTCTAACCTTTACCTCTAAATAAAATTTTTCAAAATATTTGCTGCCTTACAAGATTATTCAGGAAGATGATGCAGTAACTTCTTACATTCCACAAACTGTTACATAGTGCACAATCCTGATATAGTGTGCACAGGCTGGTCTTGCTTTAAGCCAGGGTAATTGTCCTGAAACAGGTCGTGCAAATGGAAATAGTGTAAATCGAACACAGAATTACCTTTTAAACTATTGTATTTCCTGGGGGTTAAGGTAGGACAACCTCATCCTTCGTAGTGTATTACTGTACCACTAGTGGGCGTACGGCTGTATAAATTATGAATGTACTCTATATACAGTATATGTTCATTTCTGTACATTGTACATACGTGTCTGTACAATATATTTCTTTCTATTGCAATTAAAAAAAGAGACTTATATTGATAGTTTATGATACAATTCATTCTGATGGGACTGTCTTAGTCTTGCTACATAAACAAACACTCCCCTGTTTCAGATTTTTGGCATTTAATGTTATCTAAACACACAGCGCTTTCTTCAGTTCTATTTGTACGTTACTGTGAGCAAGTCTTAGTGTGGCATATATCAGAAGTTTGTTCCCCTTTTTCATGCCTGCTTGTTATGTCTAGTTTTGCTTCAGTACCAATTGTCTTTCGCCATTTTTCACTTGATTGCACTAGGTGATGTAGATTTATGTTTCTTACTCATGTTTGTAAGAAAAGCCAATGCAATTCAAGGGGAAACTATATGACTTGTGCGATTATATCTCCAACATTATCAGTCCATACCTGTGACTGATATGTCAGTATTGTCACTTTCTGCTAGTCTCCTACAGAAGATAAGTGCAGACATGCGCAAATGAAATCACTTAAAAATGAGACCTTCCTCTATACCCAAAATGATAGTTGGCTGTTTAATGTATCTGGTAATTTCCTAAATTTTCCATAACTTTTAACCACCATGTTTTATCATCAGGATGGTAGATACAATACAAGGAAGTATAATTTTTGTAAACATTACCTGGTATAATGCATTTTTAATCTTATTTTACATGTAATGAAAATTGTTTCAAAATTCAGAAGGGTTCTTGATTAACTTGTGTGGTGCACCTAGTAAATGAAATTGTCCTTGGAAATCTTCAGCTGCCAAGGAGTACAACACCACAGGCTCAAGGAGGAGTAAACCCAACATTGTTTTGTGACAATGCAAGTAGCAGTGGCAGTGGTAGCTCACAAGGCTCCACTCCTCCCACACCCCTCTCCTCAGCCTGTTTGCTGGTTGCAGCTGCTGTTGGACCTCTAGCACCAGGATTCAAGTTCCCAAAGACAAAGAAGGTATGGTTGTTTACTGCTTTGGTACACATATTTTAATTCTGCTTCATGAGGGTTATGGTTGTGGGTTGAATTTGGTGCCAAGTCATAAAATGTTATATCAAGAAGTAAGTTTTAATGTTTTGTTAGTGTCAGAAGTAAGTAAGTATCACATGCATTATCAGTACACAATATTCCAAGGCATACCCTCATTTTTATAGTGTTTCCTGTATTTACAATGACTAAATTTCTGGGAGGGAAAGTATTGGCAAGCTCTGAGGATTTTAATGATGCATACACTTGTTAGTTTGTTTTTTATTTATGTGTTGTTTAATTTTGTTTATGATGTTTGAGGTTCTTACAGACGTGTTGCTGATTCAGGTCTTCTGGGATATGATAGCGTGTTTGAATTGTTACAGTTTACCATTTTACACAGCATTGTATCTCAAAAGACCTGAACCTTGTATGTATGTTTATGGGATAAAATTGTTTGGTTGCCTTGTGTCTCAGTATAATACGTGCTATGGTACCCCCAACAAACATGAAATTTGATGAACATGGGTTTGCCAGGAATGCACTCGCTATGTTATGCACGGTTCTACTGCTGGATAATATTATAACAGTGTCTGTGTAATTTGTAGATTCTCAACCCCTTAACTGGTATGTTTTAACCCTACCCCAGCTGGCATGTTTTTTCATTTCCATTTGTATGTATAAGAGGTTAATTAAATACATACACTTGCTGTTGGAGGAGTTACTTGTACCTAGTATCATGTAATTGCCCAGACTAAAGCATTTATTTAGTTGAGCTTGGGTACATAATTTTATAGCTTCACCTCTTCAGGGAATCATGACTGCCAGGTAAGGGGTTACTTTTATAACATTCTTAGGGGTTTTCACAAGTTCACTTTCATTTGTGTGTCCAGGTCCTGATGAATGAATGGCTTAACAAGTCACCTGAACTACCTTCAACCCCATCATCAACTATTCCTGCCCCTTTGACATCTCCTGTCCTGTTACGACCAGGTGACCTCCCCCTTAATCCAACAGATCTCATATTAAATCCACAAGTAGCTGATAGCTACGGGTATTCCACTCATCATTCATCTTCAAAGTCTCTAGCAACTCTTGCCCAAGCAGCTAACAGAGTTGCATTGGGATCTAGCACATCACCAACACCTCATTTCTGCAGAACAAACCTTGGCAGTAAGGGAGCATCATCTGCTCCAGGAGGTGGAGTTGGTTCAGCAAAGAAGAGGTGGTTGCGACAGGCTATTAGTGAGGAATGTGATTCTCCTACTATGAATTCCTGTGCTAGTCCAAACAGCAGAACAGGTATGTGAGTGATGTCTGTTTAAAGCACAGTAATAATTGTAATTGATTTCAGTAATCTGAGAGTAATCAGTTGAAATACACAGGGAGAGAGTTCTTATTTGTGAAAGGTATGTTGGCCTTTGTAACCATAGGTAGGACTTCTGGGTGTATATTTGTTGTTAGCAGAATCATTGAGGAGTTTTCATACATAACTTTTCGCATAGTGGGATAGAAATTGAGTTACTGATAACTGTGTGGCATCCGTTTTCATTAGGGTATCTGAACTTCTGTTACTGCTTGAAATGAAGACAGTGTAAGAGGTGTCTGATTATAGGTTGTGCTGTGAGACCACCACTCTTTACAAACTTCAGAAGCAGAAATTATAGAAGGAATTTTGTAATGAATTGAAGTTTCTATAAATTGTAACTGTATTTTTGTGTGTTTTTCATTGAACTGGGTGCTGTATCAGTTGTAAAGGTATTGTTTCATATGGATGTTTGAAGGAAATTTACATTGAATTGATCCTAATGGTGGGCAAATACTGGAGTCAGTAAAATAGAATATTAGTATTTTTCCTTCAACACAACAGACAGTGGAAGCTTCATTTGTTTTTTATTGTAGCAACAGAATTTGCACTGTAATCTTATGCAGTGTACATCATACAATCAGTGCCATAATTTTTTTTAAATTCAGTGTCTTTACTTGTGGGGATGTTTGGTCTTGTGAGTTTTGAACTAGGAAGTCTTGAGTATGAAGTAGGAGTGCTTACACACTTGACTGCAGTATTCATGAATGAAGGGCATGTTGCTTATTGTTTCAGGTGGAAAGGCTCGGCTATTCAAAGTTTTCAAACCTTCCTGTTTTCAGGTTCTCCACCTTGCCCTGATTATGTTACTCCATTAAAAAAGCGTAGGTTGGCACGAGAATCAGTGTCATCAGAGCAGTCTTTTACACCACCCACAACACCTACGATGCTGGCTGACCAGCATCTCTCAAGCAACTCACCACCGGCTCAGAAATGTGTGCAGTATGATGTGACTTGCTTGAACGTGGTGAGTGTGGAGAATAATACCCTGCTTTTATTATGTTCAATATGTGTGTAGTTATTGGTCTTTCACCAGAGAGATCCAGGTTTCATTCCCTGGCCAGTCACTGTGAGATTTGTGGTAGACAAAGAGTTGCTGTACTTCGGCTTTTTTCCTCTCAGTATCATCCTTTAATGCTCTTATAATCATTTATTCCTTGTATCCTTGACAGCATATAATCTTATCTCCTGAAAGTATTCTTAAAACACACACACGTCTGTGATACTTGGTGGTGTAGTGTGGTTATGTAGGAATTTTCAAGGGTTAAGGATTCTTGACGCTTGAAAATGGGGCCAATAGATTGTCCTAAACATGGGTAAGGAATTACCACTGCTTGCTATGTAATAACCCAGAAAAGTGCAGTTCCGCGGGATGAATGTCCATCATCAAACGTGATGTGTGACCTGACAGCCTTGAACCTGTAGGAGTGATGATTTGGTAACTGATATGTGATTTAATGTGAAATGAGACAGATGACCACTCTGTTGACATGCATAAGGTGTGCTCTTTTTTAACCAAGAATTTGTGTGTAAAAGTTGTGTAAAATAGTGTGTTATTCCTTTCAATTTTCAGAGTATAATTGTGCATATTAATTAAGGCGAAGGACATAAAAGGTGTTTAAAGTTTAAAATAAGAAGAGTTGAATGAAGGGAAATCTTGATTTTCACTGTTTCTTTTTTTGAGTGTAATTTTTAACTATCATTTTGAGCTTGGCCTTGTAATTGTCATATGGGGTGTATTTTTATTTGTATATTTGGTACAGAGTTCCACAAAATTAATGTGTGTGGGATTCTTCAGCGACATTGCACTGTGGTGTGGGACACTCCTAGCTGTCACACTAATGATGACACTGCCCATTATCTGTTGGTCTTGAGAGGGTGTAGATGAAAATGTATTTTTCATACTGGCATATCATAAACTGTGTAGTGAAGAACACTGCATGAAAATAAATGTACAATTGTACGTAACCAGTTACAAGCATCCATTTGCATAAAATGTGGTATGATATGCTGCCAAATTAATGGCATGCTTGTGCAGTTTTCAGCATTTTAGTCCAAATTGCATTCCCTCTGCAGGTGCAGCAGGCGAGTATTTATTCCATTGTTCTTGATATCATGTGTTGCGTTTTCACTCTATATATATTGATACCCTCTTAAATTCTGCAAGCCTGTTACCCCAATTTTATATGTAGGATATAATTTTGAGAAAGTAAAGTATGAATGCTAAAAAAAAAATATGGGTGTTTTGTCACCATTTACATGTCCTTATTTCTTGAAAGTGACTAAATACAAATGGCTAACAACAAAAACTAAATGAAGTTTAATGACACCCAAGACCAATGTAGAAACCATTTTGCAAAATTCATGTTTTTCAGAAGTGAACCTTGGCCACTTGCGCTGTAAGGAAACGTGTTGCAACAGAGCTGTCACATATAACCTAATTTCTACGAAGTGACAGTGAAGGACATGGACCGTAAAATTGTGTATGACAAAGTAATGGTGGAGTGTTAACCCCCTAATATTTAGGCTATGAAGTTTGGAGGGCCCAGTGCTTTGCTGCAAAGCCAGAACCAAGTCCGAGGTTTTCAGCTAAACAGATCACTTCGTTTAGCAGCAGCTAAGAAATCGGAATTATGAATAACAAACCCTGAACTGTATACTTCTAATTAAACGTTCCCATTTTGAGTTACATTCGTATTTCTGGAATAAGGAATGTCTTTTTGCATAGACTATGTGAATGTAATTCATATAATTTTTGTACCAATATTTTGAGTTTTATGTTCACTTGGTGGGGAGTTGGCAAGCATATTTCTGCAGCCTTTTCTCACTCTTTCTCTCTCTGATTCTGTACTTTTTTCAGGGTGACTGTGAGGAAGATGATAACATTGCCTCCCCAGGAGATGAGGAAACTCCTCTTGTAAATGATTCGGAATATGAAGACAGAGAAGAAAAATGTGAAGTGGATTTTGATGGTCATGGTAGTCCTATAAATGACACCTATGGAAGATTAGGAGCCATGAGGAATATGGCAGTAACAAACTATTCCGCTCACCGTATATTATTACAAGGTGATGAAGGTGAGGCCATTGTTAGGGACATGGATACGGATAGTGGAGTTGCACTGAGGAGGGATGTTGACCAACATGATGACACTGACTTGGAGGATAAAGAGAAAGAGGAAACTGAAGAACATTTGTATGCCAGAGAATCTTCAGTGGATGATGATGATGATGAGGAAGATGAGACTCCAGTTTCTCCAGTACCTGACATTGAATCAGAGGTTTGTAAAAGTTTTTGCCAGTATCCATTTTCCTCTTTCCATATGTTGACTTAGTCTTCGCAAAAAAAAATATGCTTACTAATACACTGAATTGATGTTAAAACCATTTTGTATAGTGCCTTTAATCGGGTAGTTAAATGCAATTAATTGTTATGCTGTTTCATTTCGTTGTGACTAGAATACTGACCATTGCCTCAATGAGCATTCTGTGGTACTTAACGAGCATTCTTTGGTACTTAATGATATGAATGGATTTGTTTGTAGTAGGGTTTTCAAGTTCAAATGTTAAGTTTTGTTCACAATTGAAGGCTTGATTGTTCCTTCACCATATACTGTATTTACCCAAATGCAAGATGACTGTAATCTACAACCCTCCAGAAAATACACTACTGCTAAAGGATAATATATTTATCCAAATCTAAGACAACCCCCCAAAAATAAAAAATTTGCTAAGAAAAATATTTTACTATTAATTGCATGCACTTACTACACAAAGCATGTCAGATTCCATCTACCTTTACCTATCAGTGGCACTGTCTCCATCCTCACAGTCAGAGCCTTCATCCTTCTTACAACTCCACAGTCACTTCTGGTGAGATGTGCTGCCATGCTGTTATGACCCAGATTGACTAAATAATATGTTTATATTTCCTTGGACCCATGAAGATATACAATTTTCTTCTCAGTTGGTGTTAGTGGTGTTAAGAATTTAAATACTTGTGTTCTGGTTTTTTGTGTTGTGTCTGGTCTGGTCAGTCTGATTTAATGCCTGTTTGGTTTTTAATCTTTGGATTGATTGAGGTTTTATTTTGAGCCTTGTAGTTAACTTTTAGTTTTGCAGTAGGCATATTCCTGTTACTACACTTGGACTAGATTTGTTTTCAGGTGCATATCTTAACAAGTTACCATGACTGTGGTGTGCAGTTGTTGAGAATAGCTCAGTCTAAGGGGTACATCAGGTTAAGTGCTTCTTTGCATGAAAACTGAAAGAGAGACAGTTTCCAAAACATTGCATATCTTTAAAAAATTAGATGATGGTAAGTCAAAAAACAAAAACTTATCAGTTAACTTCAGTCATATTTTGTTCTCCCTTTTCGATTTCTTGACCTTTGAAGATTGGTCTGATAGGTTCAGAAACATCAATGATGAATTACCACTATGCTGTGCAATATCCTACATGAGCGCAGATCTCACATGATGATTTGGTGATGTAGGCCTTGGTTTGGCTCCACATGGTCTGGTTTGGTGTGGTCGCGTTCAGCACTTCATACTCAAATTTAAGATGACCTCACATATTTAAGTGCCCAATTCCAGGGGAAAAACTTGTCTTGCATTTGAGTAAATGTGGTAACATAAATTGTGGTTGAACAAAACCTAATGAATTAGAAATGATGGAAAAATGTTTTCATCCAAAAGAATAAATGTATAACTTCCAAGTGTTTCATATTTTCTGTTGCACTTTTGCAGTAACTACAGAACAATTCCATTTATCCAGCACCCACAGGACCAGGCAGTTGCCAGATTATAAAGTTTTGCTGGATTGTCAGATGGTACCTATGCTGACCTAAGTTCTTACAAGGAAATTTTTTTTTTTGGCTGCTCCTGTGCTTGGGCTGCACAACTAATGAAGAGAGTATTTCATTTGGATGTCTCCCTCATCTGCTGGTCCAGGGTTCTCTTCTCTGTTTTCTAGAGTCTTCGTGCTTAAGAAGTTGATGGAGTAGGAGACAAGGGTCAGGAGATACCAGAATGGTTGATGTTCAAACACACTTAGAGCCCATTTTGAATGTGTCCCTGAGATCTGCCAGTTTCATTGATGAAGTCTTTTTCTAATGAAAAGTATTGAAGATTATTTTGTGCAGTGCCAGATTATCAGATGGCTGGATTAAAGAAATTTTACTGTATTAGATTTTATCCTGTAATGGTAATTGAAAATTAGTTGCTTTGTGCTTGAAAAATACTTTTCTCTTTGTTAGGTTTAACTTGTGCACCTACATTCGCATTTGAAGTGTCAGCAAGTATTTTATGTATTGTGCTGTGGAACATGTAGAGTTGTAATTTACATGGAAGTATTTACTATGCAACTTTGTTATTTATAATTGAATTGCAGATGCTAAAATTTGCAAACTCTTTGCAAGGTAACAGAAATTACCTTTTTTTCTTTGGACTTTGTCCATTGTCTTTTAATGTTGCACTATGTTTCGGGAGCTGGCTCCACTTCTGTCTTCAGGTATAGTAAACACCAAGTCTGGTGGACTCTTTGCATAGAGCTATTCTCAGTCAGTGGGCAGCATTGAAAGTGAGATGATTGACAAAGTCCTGAGAAAGAAGATGACTCATGTACTATCACCAGTGCCCTACTTGAATTTTGCAAGTGTTGTGCATTGTGAATAGCAGTATAGGAAACATGAAAGTTATACTGCATGGCACTTGTACTCAACTTATATAATAGTGTCCCCTTTGCAAATTTACTTTTTATTCATTTTAACAAAGACTGTTTTCTGTTCCATTATCTGATGAAGTCATTGCTGCAGTTTGCATCCTTATCAGAAATCCAAACAAGTGAATCCTAGTATAATTTAAACACTGTGAGAGTGCAAAACCCAAGTCCATAGACATCCAAATGAAGTATGATTGTTCTTTTGTCACTCTTCCCATTTTGAGTGATGGAAATGGACCATGAAGTTGAAAAAAAATAATAATTAATTTTGCACCTGACTGAAGCAGTACAAACTTGTAACACAACACAAAAGCTAGATCAGTCATGGTACCATGCTGCTTGTCTGTACAGGTGACGTGATTTACGATGTCTGAGCGTCGAGTACAGCATCAGACCACTAGCAAAAGAATCATATCTTTATCACTTCCGTGTCTCAACACGATGCTTTGCAACAAAGTATTCAGTTTGTGTTATGGAAAGAAGTTTCATAACTCTGTGTTTTCCATAAATAAAGTTTAATGGTCCAGGGTCAAGGCCAGAATGTCAGTGGATCCTAAAATAAGTGACGTGCCTCACTTTATTAAAGGTAAGGGTAAAGTTAAGCTGTCCTGTGGATGCTGTGAAGGCAGGTGGTGGGAGTAGAAGTATAGTTCCACTCATTCATAACCTTAGCACTAGGTGGACGTTAAGAAAAGTTGGTACAGGAGTAAGCTCTTTCTTAATTAGGATCAAATTTATAAGCAGTTTAGTGAAAGAGAATGTGTGAAAGCTGAAGGAAATTTTTTGTCCACATTACTTTCAAAGGACGCTCAGCAAGTTGCAAATTATATTAGAATTAGAGACTGTCATAAAAATTTTGTTTCTAAACTGTGTTGATTTGACATGGAATGTCTTATATGGAGGTTATCATAAGTGTTCATTTCAACTAATGAACACTTTGTGTGTGTGTGTGTGTGTGTGTATATGACTGACTGACTAAGGCAGCTAGCATCATCTAATGGCATTTTATAGAATTGCTTGCTGCTGCATAAACCATTGTTTTACAGCTACAGTGGGTATTGTTAAGAGAGGAACTTGTTCGGCAATTATGCACACATACTTTAACGATGTGTTTTGGCTTTTTGTCTTTTTTTAAGCACATTGTGAGCGATGTCCATAATTGTTTGTGGACAGGGCAATAACCGTTTTTTTGAGCTGGTTTGTGGGACCATACATGTAAAAAATTCACAGTAATTGTTTTGCCTAACAGCTTAAATTTTTCTATAATTTTTTCTTCTCTGTATGTAATTTATGGATGTGGTTATGGGCCGCATGACGCAACCTGTTGGGCCATGGCCACGGGTTGGTAACCTGTCCTATGTTTTGCTGCCAAGTCAGATGAGTCTGTTAACTTTCCACCTGCATGCCAGAAGTGGCCTAGCTTGGGTTGAACACTACTTGTTAATTGAAGTATGAGTCTTAGAATTGTTCCACAAGAACAATGAACAAAACTTTCCTGGGTACACATAAGAAATGTTGGGCACCAAATTATGACTGTAGTCATTGGATAGTCCAATGCTTGGAAGACCAAAGATGACGAAATTTGTCGCCAAGAACATTCAAGTATGGCATATTCTTGCTTTGCCCTCTGCTGATAATAGTGCCGTGGTGAATGTAGTTGTTCCTGCTGAAGGGCCAAGGCAACCGAATTTTTCCTTCACAGCCCCCTTAAACTCTTCCTTTTATTTCTGGTGCCAAAGTTTTCAGAATGAAAATGCTGGCCTTGTGTATACACGAGGGCACACGTGCATACCGTCATTACATTTTTTTACACAAATTGAGGCTGACATGAAGTCCTCATTTGTAATTTCTAATTAAACTGTTTTTATGTTCTTCTCGTACATAAGAATTGACTGTGTCACATGAGTTCAGGTTGAACATGTTCTTTAGCAAAGGCCTTGTTAGGAGTGAGGATAACATGGTTCACTGAAGGAAATGTGGTTGGTTTCCAATAGGGCCTGTTAGGGGCCCTTTGTTCCTGGGTACCAGTAGCTCTTTCAACAGGAATAAAGCAGCTAGATCAAGAAGTCCACCAGTCATCCATATAGTGCCAAGGTTAAGAGAGAGAGAGGAGCTATATCACATACCTCTATTGTCCTCATGGTTTGTAGAGGGATAGCTCTATCTTTACCTAAGTCCCATTTTGCCCCCATCCCCCCCCCCCCCCCCCATAATAACACCTTCTTCTTCTTCGACTTTCCCACTTGAGAAAACA
>Ga0123354_10003751_pt1 | contig 21159 bp, 10 predicted proteins | sample TergutLab28metaG_2_FD_97872 | JGI IMG/M metagenome (GOLD analysis project Ga0123354, IMG submission 97872) | Labiotermes labralis P4 segment gut microbial communities from Petit-Saut dam, French Guiana - Lab288 P4 | ecosystem: Host-associated > Arthropoda: Insects > Digestive system > Gut ... | reverse complement strand
TCTACCTATATATATATATATATATATATATATATATATATATACACACACACACACACACACACACACACACACACACACACACACGTTGAGAGGTAATGTTGTAAAGTGACTGAACATACATTCGAAATTGCTGTGAGCTACAACGTGACGCACAAAGTTGCGGTTCCTATATATATAAACACACACACAGACATAACGCTATGTGTTTCGAAACGACAGGTGCCACTGTCAGGAGTGCGAGCATAGTTACTGCCTTGTCACTGCGGTGATAATTATTTTCACGCTCAGACTATAGCTGCGTTTAAAAATCAATATTTTTAAACCTCAGACAATTAACCTTTTGGCGCCGGAATTATTTTTTTTTAATTTTAGCACATTCTGTATATAAAATGTGAATAATACAGGAACCAAATAAGTTAGAATTATGAAAAAAACTGCACTTTGAAGAGAGAAAAACAGAGAGTATATACCATGTTTAAAATATTCAGTAACTATATTTGTTGAATACATATATAAAATGCAACTTTATAGATTAGCGGTGCGGTACGACCACTATAGTTGACATTAGGCGTCAAAAGGTTAAAGTACAAATAAAAAAATTACAAGTCAGACGCACCGTTCATTGTCTATATGGTGACAACCTTGTGAAGTGACAGACATAGAGTGAGCAAACACAGAACGAGGCACAAACTCAGTCAAACTGAACTATACAAATACTGAACAGAGGGATCGGCGTAATGTTAAAACAGGGAAAACGAATAAACCCCCCAAAAAAGGGGGGGGGTTACATTTTACGACGTCAACAAGCTTCTCCTCTTCTAATGGTGTCGTACTCCTTGCTACATGGTCCTCCGGCTTCAAGACGCGGTGTTACGTCCAGGGCTGGAACCGCTGACTATGACGAAACATTAGGCAGGTCCTGCGATCGCCATCTTAAGAGCGCTATCATACACTCTCAGTTAAACTGAGCGACTTTACTGTGTGAAGGAAAACTGAGTATACTGCTCAGTTTTCATAGGCAACAGCGCAGGCCTCAGAACTGTCCTCTCTGGCCGTCTTTCACACAGAACTGCGCAGTTCACTCAGGGAATCCCACAGTTTCCTCAGTTTACCTGCCGACACCACGATGGCATCATCTATGGCACATCCGTTTCTAGCAATTCATTCAGCAGATGAACATCGCATGATATATTCCTTTTCAAATACCACTCCTTATTCCACATTTTACGCTTTCGTTTCTTCTTTTCGGATAACACTGTGGCCGATGTGGCTAGCAAACAGCAAACGACAGCCTTGTTTTTATCCACCATAGTCACACTCACAAGAAGACACACACAACTGACAAAAAAAAACTGGCAAACCTAATGGGAAACCTGCGCTGTGCCAGAGAACATTCAGTTCAGTTTTTCGTGCAATTTTTTATACACAGTAAAAGTGCATAGTTTAACATAGAGTGTATGGGGCCCTTTAGGGTACATGGGACCCTTTACACGCCACAAGTCTTTAAAAAATGCGTCACTAGTTCCGCACATCACAGTTGCAACTGCGCACTTCTCATGAAGCCCTTCCTGCACATAAACATGGCAATGAATCCCCCTCAACCCTCAAGCAAATGTCAATAAATTATGTACTTCAATTAATGACGGTAGTCTATGACAAAAATTACTTCTGTCAAACAAAATGGAAAACACTACACAGTGGGTCATTTATTTCTGTAAATCTCATCACTTCGACCCCGAAAATGGAGAAAATACAAAGTTCCGAAACGTGACGTAACGTTTTACTTCAAGGCGTCAAAACGAGAAAGAAAACGCCGGAAATGACTATGGATGAATGATTAGTCAAAAATATAATGGGAAGGACGTGGAGCGCAGACACCGTGGCTTCATCCGAAGTAAAACTCCGGCATTTTCCTGGAATAACTCTGCAAAACCACGAAAAATACCACAGGACAGCCGGCATCCGGGAAGGGATTCCAACTAGAGACATTCAGAGTTAAAACCAGGACTTCTACCCACCCTACACGATCGCCGCAAAAATTGAAAATACCGCACAAAATTGAAAACGCCGTTTGCAATTTTAAGATCATGGTATACTATCGACCCGCACAAGACTAATGGACTGCATTATTCATATTTGTTCCGCACTGAAACACCCTGCCGATTATCATGGACGACATACACCCTTCATAACAAAGCGAGCAGTCATTCACTTTCACTGTGCGACGCGAATCCAACTTCAAAATTTCCGTAAAATATGTACGCGATTAAGACCAACAGTTTTTCTGCGATCACGGCATGAACACACGCTACTGCTTGAACACAACACGGCTTTGTTCGTAGTTCTGGTGTCACGACACGAACACGCTACTGCTTGAACACAACACGGCTTTGTTCGTAATTCTGGTGTCACGACACGAACACGCGCTACTGCTTGAACACAACGTGGCTTTGTTCGTAGTTCTGGTGTCACGACACGAACACGCTACTGCTTGAACACAACACGGCTTTGTTCGTAGTTTTGGTGTCACGACACGAACACGCGCTACTGCTTGAACACAACGTGGCTTTGTTCGTAGTTCTGGTGTCACGACACGAACACGCGCTACTGCTTGAACACAACACGGCTTTGTTCGTAGTTCTGGTGTCACGACACGAACACGCGCTACTGCTTGAACAAAACATGACTTTGTTTCTAGTTCTGGTGTCACGACACGAACACGCGCTACTGTTTGAACACAACGTGGTTTTGTTCGTAGTTCTGGTGTCACGACACGAACACGCTACTGCTTGAACAAAACATGGCTTTGTTTGTAGTTCTGGTGTCACGACACGAACACGCGCTACTGTTTGAACACAACGTGGTTTTGTTCGTAGTTCTGGTGTCACGACACGAACACGCGCTACTGTTTGAACACAACGTGGCTTTGTTCGTAGTTCTGGTGTCACGACACGAACACGCTACTGCTTGAACAAAACATGGCTTTGTTTGTAGTTCTGGTGTCACGACACGAACACGCGCTACTGTTTGAACACCGTGGGACGTGAGCTTGACGTGCTGCAGCTCCACATAGCCAACACGTGGCACTGCCTATTACAGCCACAGCAACTCTTCATGCACTGGCTAACAAGAAAACCGCCTTTCCGAGTAATTCAAACCAGATCACATACAACCAAACGTACTCACAATTCGAAATTCCAGCACTCTTCATGCACAACTGCATACCTAAGATTTCATTGACATTCGCCTTTAAACCTATAATAAGCTACTGCTCTTGTTGCTACCAATGTTGATAAAGGTTCATATCAGTGTCATTACGAATATGACAATCTGTGTATATTCAGAACGTTTCAAGTCGTTCTAACTGAAATTATTTTGTAAATACGGCTGCCTAGTTGAATAAAGCTAGACCAACTTGATGTCACTTGCTTTATTATTTCATTATTTAATGCTCAACGTGTTTCGGATGTTAGTACATCCATCCTCATGAGCTTGCGACTTATTTGTTCAGCTATTTCATGGGTTGTATTGCTCTGGTTCGATGTGTGTTGGTGTTACGGTGTGGTTCGGCTGGGGTGGTGTGGTATCCGTATGTAGGCTGAAGCACTGAAGCACTCCGGATACCACACCACCCTAGCCAAACCACAACGTAACACCAACACACATAGTACCAGAGCAATACAACCCATGAAATAACTCATCAAATAAGTCGCAAGCTCTTGAGGATGGATGTATTAACATCCGAAACACGTTGAGCATTAAATAATGAAACAATAAAGCAAGTGACATCAAGTTGGTCTCTCTTTACTCAACTATCAAGATGATGCACGGTCCAATAAACATAAGATTTACGGCTGCCTAGATTTATAGCCAGCTCCAATAATTATATGTTATGGCATCGTATGGACCTCCAATGCTGCCTTTTGATTTACATGGGTGTGAAACGTGATCTTTCACAATGCGGGAGGAGCCACCAGTCCACTGGTACGAGAACAACTACAGATAATACACATTTCTTTGGTACATTCGTAGTAATTGCACTACTATCAGACAATACAAACAGGCAATTCACTCTATTACAATCCAAAACTCATTCTAGGTAAAACCTCCACTTTTATTATAACCTATGCTTATCCGAAAGGATTTCTATCTGCCGAACTGTATTTTCGATCCAACACAGAACTGGTCTCTTCAGCCTTTTTTCACCAACCTCTCGATTGTCAATCGGTTTAGTCCTTTTCTACAGTCATCTCTCACTCTGAACTCACAATGGGTCGTAACAAGGACAGCTTGGTATAGCGGGAAAACCTCCACAAGGTCCCTGTCATTTTCCATGGCAACCTTCAGCGCGAGTCTCGCCAAAACTTACGGCCCTCCTACCTCAATCACGTGCAGCTGCTGCATAAGCAGACGAACACAGGCACCTGCATCACTCTGACTGCAGAAACCCTCTGATAAACGACGGCACGAATTCGCGCTCTTCCCTACTTTGTGACATCAGCATAGGCTCGCTAAGGTTACCTGCGCCTGAAGCTGGAGACTTTGTAGAATTAATCCCACTGTACACCCGTTCGGCACAAATATACATGCTCTTCTGGAGTACACACCATATTGCTGTCGACTGCTTAGTGAATGCGCCGTTACGAAGCAGCACTATCCATTACAAAACACGCTCTTCTGTAGCATACCCCACCTTGATTGTTAACTGCTTAATGAATGGGCCGCTACAGGCAGCACCACTCTGTACACAAACACCGTTATTTGTGGTACACGCCGTTCGGCTTGCGACTCCTTACTGAATGCTCTACTAGCAGCAACCGTACCCAGTACAAGAACACTGTCTGCTGTAATATACACCATCTTGCTTGAGGATGCTTACTGAATACGCCGCTAAGGGCAGCAGTATCCAGTAGTAAAACATGCAATTCTGTATTCTATGTAAACGTTTGACTAATGCTCTATATATGTTAACACCACCTTATTCACACTGTTACCCCCCCCCCATGTTTCAACCCCTCAAGGGACCACCCTAGGGAAGTACTGATACAATTTGTGAGCACGGCAACAAAATACGTGTCCAGATATAAATATCAGATTAAAGGGCAGCGTGATACAAATTATGCTACGCAGTACTTGGAATTCTGTAGCATACACCATCTTGCTTGAAGCTGCTTATTGAATGCGCCGCTAGAGGCAGCACTATCCATTTCGAAATCTCCCAGAATTCAGCTACTGAAAGTAATTATCATGCACGCAATATTAAGGGAGAAAAGGTATGGCTCCACATATTAATCTCGACTTCAGATAAAGTTGGAAGTCAACTTCAAGCCATGACCGCTCTAACCCCAAGGAAAGCGCCCCCCAAGTACGCGTTACGTAGGAGACCGGGTGGTTCCCAGAGCCAATCTGGGCGCATTGGAGAAACGGTATCTTTCCCCCTGCCAAAACTAGAACCACGAATTCAAGGGCGTCCAACCCATAACCTAGTCAGCCCACATTAAAAATCAAAATCAAGCATATATGTCCAATGTCTGCTGCCGTTTGGTAACAAATCTGTCCCTGTAAAGTCTACACAGTGGCGTGACATTATAAAGAGTTCTTCCACTCGTAACTTGCAACGTTTCACATTCCAAGCAACAGGCGACGTTCCCACGATAAAATAACAGTGCTGTCCCGTACTTCTAACCACCGGCGACGCATTAGTTTTATTCAAGAGATCGCCCTGTGCTGCAAAACAATACGAAGTTCTTTTTTTGGTTTTTTATCACTGCTTAATTAACCGCGTAAGTGAATTTTTGAAAATCTTGATACAGGACATCCCGTTGTGTTTCAACCACATTCAAAAATAAATTAAACATGTACTCCGTCCGACACAACTGTATGTTTATTTTATTGTTATTCTATTATTGACCATTAGTTTCGGCCTCAAACGGCTATCATCAGGCCTCTATCAAGATTATCGTAGCCAGTCAAGCTCGTTACGTTAACCAATACAAAAACTCGAAAAGCAAGAATTAAAGTTTCTGTACTATATGCAACAGAATTTCAAGTTTTTGGTAAATATTGGCCTGATGATGGCCTTATGTTGCCGAAAGCAGAAGCCAATAATAGAATTAACAATAGAGTAAACGTATAGTTGTGTCAGACGGAGTGCATAATTTGTAACGAATTGTGAGCCGGTCCCAGTGGCCGCGCGGCTTAAGGCGTAGGTCTACGGCCGTTCGCCTGCTGGGATCGTGGGTTCGAATACCACCGGGGGCATAGACGTTTGTCTGTTGTCTGTGTTGTCAGGTAGAGGTCTCTGCGACGGGCTGGCCCCTCGTCCAAGGAAGTCCTACCGACTGTTGTGCGTCGTTGTGTGTAACTTCGAAACCTCATGAATGAGACGCCAGAATAAAGCAGGCTGAACCGTTGGGCGACGACTGCAGCAAATAGACAACGCAGCAATTTAGGTCAGAATAAGATACCTAGTTAGTCTGCAAAGACTAGGTGGTATCATGAAAAAGAAAAAAAATAATAATTGTGAAAGGTGTGGAAGTGGTCGTGGCTTACTGCACTTGTGCGACAGGCGAAAGTAATAAAACCACTACGGCCTAAAGAGAACTGGCCGGTAGAACTGCGTCCAAGACGGCCTGGGAGAGAGAACCTGAACAGGAAACGACAGTGATGACCATAGAAACGTGGGTGTTGCAGATAACAGGACTATGCTGAACTCCGTAAACAGGGTGTCACACTACAAGACGTGTTTCAATTCAACGTGCAGACTCGAAAATTACCAGACAGGGTCTATATGAGGGGTCTAAAACTGAAACAGTATGTGGGCAAAACGGATAGGGTCAGCAGCAGTGTGAGGCGAGCGGCAAGTCGTTTTCAGCATTACAATTTTACATATTTTGTTTAAAATTAAACACAAGATTAAGACCACACCATTTAATTATTACTTACTTACTTACTCCATGCAGCAGAGTCATTCTTGAGAAACTAACCGGTTTGCAGCTAGTCAAGAAATTTCCCGCATTTTATTGAACCCGAAGGGTCATTACCGCATTCACAACTGCCCGCCACCTGTCCCTATCCTGAGCCACCTCGATCCAGTCCGTACCCCCACATTCCACTTCCTGAAGATACATCTTAATATTATCCTCCCATATGCGCCTGGGTATCCCCAGCGGTCTGTCCCTCAGGTTTCTCCACCTAAACCCTGTACACGCCTCTCCCCTCCCCCCATACGTGCTACATGCCCCGCCCATCTCACCCATCTCGATTTTATCATCCGCACAATATTGGGTGAGCAGTACAGATCGTTAACTTCGTGATTATGCAGTTTCTTCCACTCCCCTGTCACCTCGTCCCTCTTAGGCCCAAATATTCTCCTCAACACCCTATTACAAACACCCTCAGCCTACGTTCCTCCCTCAATGTGAGCGACCAAGTTGCACACCCATATAAAAAAACACGTAAAATTAAAGTTCTGTATATCTTAACCTTTACATTTTTGGATAGCGAAATGAAAGACAAAAGACTGTGCACCGAATGATAGCAAGCATTCCCTGACTTCAATCTGCTCTTAATTTCTTCCTCGATAAAACTCTGATTTGTTACAGTTACACCATTTAATTATTATCAAAACTAATTAAACTTAAAGTCTCATTGAACCGTTCTATCTTCACTCACAAACCGATGTGACACGTATTCATCGCCTTCACGCTCACATAACCAGTAGAGCAAACCCCTTCAACAAACTGTTAAGGAAAAAAAAAACCATCGAATTTTATATTACAAATATTCTGACACACTATTATTTTAATATGTTTAAGATTTTAAAGACAAAGTTTCCAACAGCATAAAACATATGCGAAATTTTAAACTGTATTAGAGTCCAGTTTAAATGTGACGGAACACGGTGACGCACGGAAGGGGAAACTGGCGAATGGAGTGGGTAGCCAGTACTCTTCACACTACCTCGGAACATGGTGTATCCAGCATTACTACCGCTGATGCGCACACCTCGGCTGAACTGACGCCCCCACGCCGATTTAAACTGACTCGTCCGTTTCGCCGAAAGACGAAATCTGGTTCCTGCGCGGGTGCCAACACATTTCAGAAGCAAACGACTGCATTTGGCATACTTGTGTAACTTAGCAAGGTACTAACTACGAGCACCCTGAGGATGACACAGTACTGTCGAAACACGTAGGAGCAGTATAATAATGCCAATTAATTGTGCATTGGTTGATCACTGTACAATATAAAGAAAATAGTAAAAACTACTAACATTCTTTAAACTTCCAAAACCCAATGTGGTCGCTATACGTGCCACCAGATTCAACATTCAACAACTCTACGTTCTGCCCACACTGTGCATTAATGTGTTTTGTACGAATATCAGAAAAAAAAGCGTTATGTTGCTTTTACAACCGAGACGATGGGCGTTTTCTGCGCGGTACGAGCTGCGTCTTTAAATATAATTAAGGAAAATCATAGTCTTTAAATGGTTAAAGTTCTGTCAGCTTCGCTACGGCGTAGACTGGCATCGTTTGGCCTGCGAGAGGAGTTTCAACCTAAACAAGATGTTACTACAAAGCACCCTCATTACAGATATCACGTGTCCGTGTGTCGGTTGGAAGCGGAACCTCTTCTTGTTTTTGCTTTGCAATGTTCAAAAACCGTACACACACTGCAGTCATTCTTAACGCAAAAGACCTTACGGGAGGAAATGGGTTTGTGGCAAGTAGCTATAAAGACCTCGCTATTTTCTTTCAGTAAACTTACGGTTCAGCCGATCTCAGTGGCCGCGAGGTCTAAGGCGCGGGTCTACGGCCGCCCGCTTGCTGGGATTGTGGGTTCGAATCTCGCCTTGCGCATGGATGCCTGTGTTGAGTGTTGTCAAGTAGATGTCTCTGCGACGGGCTGATCACTCGTCCAGATAAGTCCTACCGACTGTGATGCGTCGCTGTGTGTGATCTAGAAACCTCAACAATGAGGTCATGGCCCGCGTTGGGCAGCAGCGCCACAGGAAAAAAAAAATACGGTTCTGGTTATTATCCAAACAAATCTAACTCCATTTGCATATTTTTTGCACCCTTCTCAATTCTTTCCCTAAAAACAATCAACATAAATTCCGGCTACATAAATCTGAATCCCTAGAATCACTCGTCGGTCACGTCTCGCAAAAGAATCATTCTTCTGGAATACTGCTGTACAAGCTGAGGGAAAAATATTGCTTTGATTTTCACGTGCCGAAGTGTACAAAGTCGCGCACTTTTACCTGATTTCTCACACACACACACAGGAAGCTTGACTTTGAAAGCCTTAATGCTATCAGACATCTCAGTAACGAGCTCAACTTTTTGCCTTGTAGCATTTTGTCAGCAAAATTCACGTGGCCTCTTACTGCTGTCCTTTCCCATGATCGTTTGATCTTCAACAAGCGAAAATCCCACCACAGGGCAGGCTTACACATCTCACATTAGTGTGGTGAACTGTTTCAGCACCATCACTTCCTGTTTCTTCCAACAATACTACAAAGTATAGGAACCGCGATAGCTCAGTCGGTATAGCGAGTCGCTATGGGCTGGACGGTCCGGGGATCGAATCCCGGTGGGGGTGAAGCAAGTGTGGACGTGCAGCGTCACGCTGCACGTCCACACTTGCGCCGGCCTTAACCGTATCATCCCTTTGATGTGACAGCCAAATACCGACAGCGCACCGAACAAGCCCGTAACGTGACCGCGTAACCAACCTTTGATTCGTTACGCGGTCACGAGCCCCGTTCACACTGTCACGATACGGCGTTACGTTACGCGGTAACGTTACAAGTGTGGACCCACCTTTAAGGACCGACACCGTGGCATTCTGAATACCGAAGTTACTACATATTCCACACACACACACACACACACACAGAGTAAAAGTGCACCCTTCTACAGGCACTGAGGCTCTGTACAGGCCGTACGGCCCATAGGAGGGGGGGGGTAGAGGTATAGCTCTACTCTTTCTTGACCACAACACTAGAAGGGGGTGAGGGGTCAGCGTCACGCCCCGGCCGCTCTTTACCCCCGGGAAAGACCCGGTACCCATTGTACAGGAGGCTGGGTGGGCCCCAGGGTCGGTCTGGACAGGTGCTGAAAATCTCGTCCCTCACCGGGATTCGATCCCCGGACCGTCCAGCCCGTAGCCAGTCGCTATACCGAATGAGCTACCTGGCTCACACACACACACAAACACAGAGTGCCTTATAAAAAAGTGATCAGTGCTAAAATGAACGGTTCTACGTTACTATACAAAATACGTACATGTCTACATTCTACATAAACGACGAACCTATACACAAAACATGACATCGATAAGATACGCACAACACACGCTCCAAAATTTACATATCGCAACACACTTGCATCTAGCGATCCTCTACGGAAAAACGAAAATACGCTTATGCTCAATACATTGAATAATATTCAACATACACCAAAGGAAAGGAGCCCCACGAAAGAATAACTTTCAATTAAAGCAGTGAAGTGGGAAACAAACAACATCGCAACACACAACTTCTACAAAACTGCCCAACAAAACGCTCCTATCATAATCAAACACTATTTTAACACGTTTCTATTAACTTTTGTTAATTTATGATTGTATTCCACATTTTTATATCTTATATTCTTATGTAAACGAGATTTCGTATTTTAACCCTTATCCTGCTAACGTGGAAAATATGGTGAGCTCCTCATAATGTCAGCAAATGGCACATGGGTATTAATTTGGCGTTTAAAGGGCTAAGGACAATGTCAATTGTATATCAATAACGCCTTTTGAGTTGCAGCCTGAATATGACTTTATAAATACGCCGAAACGCGTCGTTAATATGAACTTTTAATTATAATTTAATTATCTTTTATATAATAAGTTTGTGTTAGGTTGAAAAATTGTAAACATTTTATTACCTTCTGCTACGGTTCCTCAACACGTCTCATTTCCAGAACGCAAACATTATCTCTTCATAAAGTTTCGTAGTGACGATGCAAACCATATTATCCCACTGACTCCCCCTTATTGCAAATTAGGCCAACAACATTATCACTCACACCACTAAAACAAATGCGTGTTTTCAAGGATGCACAAACAACGGTCACCTGGTCGCAGTGACGACTGAATTTTGTACGGCTATGCCCAATATTTATTTCACGGTACCTTTCTGGAGCCTGAAACTAACAGAACAGTACGAACATTCAGCCCGGTAAATGGCCCAATTAGATTACGCAGGTGTTTCAACCATGCTGATGCTATGCGCGAACAGTGTAACAAGAGTGAAAAACTCCTGAAGAGACCAACACAAAAGGATAGCCGTGGACTGTTGAATCACGTATGATACGATACACTTGTTAACAGCAATTGGACTGACAACCGGTGGCAGTAGTACAGGGTGACGATAAGTCCTTAGGGACCAGGAAGGAACCAAGCTAATGTTCGTGTCAGAATGGCGTGAATTTCCTTCGGCGCCTTGCCTTGCAGGAAGAAAACCTTGATGACAGCTCGCGTCTCGATGTTGTTGAAATCGCGCGCGTCCCTGACATGCTTCCGAGCTTGTTTCCTTCCTGGTCGGGCTAGGGACTTATCAGCACCCCGGTACAGTACACATTTACACACAAACAGTACACAGAATAACATTAGGCAACAGAATACACAGAAAAGAACATACATAACAATAAGAATACATAAACATAATAAGAATACATAAACAAAACTATAAACGTACATCATTTACAAATTAAACAGAAACACAAAAAACATACAACCATATATACAGTGACACAAAATAGAACCAAAAGAATATGAAAGAATGTGACAAACGAAACAGCCATATAAGCAGCAAAAGTTCATCTGATCTATATATCTTCTAATAATGTCAGACACCCTGTTACTAAGACCTTCACTCCACTTCACCCAACTACACTTCACCCCAACTATACTTCACTACACTTGTCGACACTTCAGCAGTCCCGCTGTTCGATATTTCGACCTCCCCTATGGACCATTTTAATACAAACGTTCTGAACTCCCGTTGTTGTTTCCAACGAATCGAGCTGTGACCACGTGCTTGGCGAGAGGGCTAGCCCACTCACTTGCTATTGTGCAGGTCACTCTCTGGTCATTCAAGTTCTGTCTTTCATAAAGTGAGGTTGACTGCATTCGTGCTTGGCGGAATGAGAAACTCCTTCAATCATCTTACGAATTTACGCTTTAAAAACATTTAATTTTGTTGCAATGAAATTTTCACGCTTCATACAGACAAGTAAAATCAGTAAGTCACAAAACTATGTTTATAAGACATCACAGCACGTATATTTAGTTCAGTGGCATGTTTCGACCTAACTTAGGTCCATCTGCAGGCTCTTAAACTTCACCAAACGCGGAGGAAGACGACATAAAATTATATAATTAATTGTTCAGCTTTCTCGAAGTTTCTAAGAAAAGACAAAACGAAACAACATAAAATGGAACAATATAAAGTATAATAAAACGTGGCACAAAAGGTATTACATCAGTTTTTACAAATACATTCCATTGTCATTTGTCCAAGGTTGAAATGCTCATATTCCTTTCCTTCTTTCTTCCTTTTGGCGCGACAGCCCCCCCCCCCTCCACCGCCAAGGCGCCAGGGCGTCCTCATTCCCGACGTTTCTAGATCAGACACAATGACACACCACAGTCGGTAGACCTAGTCTGGACGACTGATCAGCCCGTCGTTTAGACCTCTACCTGCACAACACACAACACTCACAACAGACATCCATGCCCCCTTGTGGGATTCGAACCCACGATCTCAGCAGGCGAGCGGCCGCCGACCTACGCCTTAGACAGCGCGATCTCTGGGACCTGATATGCTGCATATGTTTTTTGATATTGTTTCATGTGTTTATTGCTCGTGTAACGTGATGTCTTGCAACCAACAGCCGTTTTGCATTACAAATGGATATTGCTGTTCTTGATTCATTTTTACTGGTTCGAATCAAACAAGAACGTCATCACAACGCGGCACGTATTTCATTCCGTTAGCTTCGCTTCTCTTTAAAATTACATTACAGAGAAAAAACGCGACATAAAACACGGTTCAGTGGCCGCTGTCGGATGTCATTTTCTCCATTCTCCGATCGAAGGGCTGTCAAGACGTCTCAAAGTCATTATGCTATTCTGGTCCGGCGGTACGACGCTCTGTGGCTTCGCAGCTTTGGACGCATAAAAACAGAACAATTAGGTCTGGCCGGCAGTCAACCTGTTCGTCATGAGCCTAGACCCCCCCCCCCCCTTTATACTTGTCTCAACGTGTGAAATCTAGAATTCAAAACCTCAGGCCTAACGCAACGCCAAGAACTACAAATTCGCTATCATGCAACAAAAGTTTCTGACAAACAAGCATCTGGAGTGCCAAAACCGATTATGGAAGCGGATCTGTTAAACCCGCATACCTGCGTGCCTACTGACGTTAGGGTCAAAACCGTCAAGGTAATGACAAATCGTAAGCCAAGTAAGGTCAAGGTTATAAAGCATACCTTTCAAACGTAAAGTATGCGGAAGGAAAGCGACCATCACATCTGTGGACCTCTGAGGATGAAACAGGACAACGTAATGTGAACATACCTCGAAACAGCTCGCCGAATTCGTAAACAGTGCTCCAGTGGGTTCACACAAAACAGTGCTCCAGTGGGTTCACACAAAACATTGGTCTATGACAGACGGTCAGTAAGTAAGGCGTCTAAGGCCACAAAAAAAAATTACCTAAATTCCAGCTAACATATTTCCACAGATGTTCTTATAATGAAACCAACTATATGCACTAATTTCTCAAATTTATTTTTGGAATAAAACTCTACACGTTTCGGACAGTTCCCCTGCCCATCATCAGGAGTTTTTCACTGTACATGCAGCAATGGTATATGACATACAGGTTTGCTGACAGCTTGCGAGCTGTCAGCAAACCTGTATGACATATACCATTGCTGTGTGTGCAGTGAAAAACCCCTGATAATGGACACAGGAACTGTCCGAAACGTGTAGAGTTTTAATTCCAAAAATAAATTTGAGAAATTAGTTCCTTTTATTATAAGAATTTATCAAGATACACGGTCACCTGAACGTCAAATTCCACAGATGTGTCGTTATTTCTAAAAAAATATCGCCCAGCACTTTGATGCATTCGTCCTATCTCGGCACATTCCACAATAATGAGGAAGTAGAGATGGCTGTTCGTTAATGGTTGCGCATGCAAGAGCACGATTCTTACCGCGAAGGAATTTTTAGAGCTCGGGCTTAAGATAGCGCAAATTCATCAACGTGTTCTGAGGCTATATTAAGAATTAACGGTACTGCAGGGAAATAAACTAGCTACATCAAACGTTTTAATGGCTTCTCATTTAACTTTATGACCCAATGAACCATATTTATGGAACATCCCTCGAACACACAGAATTCTCACGTCTCTGCAATATTCATCACTTTTAATAATGTCGTGAGCAACCTTTCCGCAGTGAGGCGTACTTACTAAAAAGCGCTGTTCGTTAAACCCCGTCACAATAAGTTTTTTTTTTGTGGCGCTGCGGCCCAACGCGGGCCATGATCTCCTCATTCTTGAGGTTTCTAGATCACACACAACGACGCATCACAGTCGGTAGGACACCTCTGGACGAGTGATCAGCTCGTCGCAGAGACCTCTATCTGACAACACACAACACCCAAAACAGACAAACATCCATGCCCCCCCCCCCACCCCGGTGGGATTCGAACCCACGATCTCAGCAGGCGAGCGGCCGCAGACGAACGCCTTAGACCGCGCGGCCACTGGGGCCGGCGTTACAAATAAGTACAAACGTAAAACACTTCCTGAAAAGTGAGTATTTGCTCAGGTAATCCCGGAATTCCTCGCGATTTACGAAACTCGGGGATTCGCTACAATGTTCTAGACAGTCCGCCACTGCACAGGAGCCGAAGCCAAATTCACGCACTCAGCTTCTCACGCCATATTTCTATAGGCTACGTGTTAATATTAATCTCCATCTAGACCTAGGTCTCTCAAGTTAGTCCCTTCCTTCAGGCTGGCTATACTTTTGTATGCCTTCCTCAATGACAGGTTTGGATCAGAAACCATTACGATCGCCATTGTACAGGCTTCACCAGCTTACTGTTACGAATGTCGGCACGCAAGTAACGCCTCCTATTTTTTTCAGAAACTTTCTGTAAATTATAATCAAATTTACATGCATCATGGGTACACTCTCTACAAACATATAATGAACACAATTATATACGTCAACACTACTTATTTATTAAAACATAGGCTACATGTTTCGAACCAACATTAGGTCATCCTCAGGCCTGCGGCAGACTAAGTCACTGGTGCTGTGTGTATATTGGGATCCCAATATACACACCACACAATATAATATCCCAAACATACTGGGATCCCAATACACACACCACACAATATAATATCCCAAACATAACTCTCAACACCTCACTGCGGAACCTCGCTGTGATTCAGCCACAAAATTACATGTCAATACCCCGGGCCATCACTTCTCTACGGGGTAACGCAGTAAATAACATGCTGTCAGTATCGGTACCTCGTCTGGGGACCGGAAACAAAATCGAGTGGCTAAAAGCAGACTGAATATCTTGCAACAAAAACGTTCCATAACTTCCTGGTATTTGGTACGATATTACACAAACTGTTTGATCAAGGTGAGTGAGCTGTATGTGTGTGTGTGTGTGTGTGTGTGTGTGTGTGTGTGTATGCCATCAAGAAATACCGGGGAAGAGGATGGAGGACGAGCAGATATAGGGGTTGTTAGCACGAAGGCTGCTCCATATTTTCCTATCTCTCCCCTGTCTCAATAACCTCTCAATCTGGGCCAATGTATTGATACTAACTGAGGAGTGTGCAGATGACCTTGGAAGTTGTTTGTCATGGGGAAAGTCGAATGTCCCTTTTTTGTGGCCGGTGACCGATGTACAATATTTCAGTAAAAAATACACTGGGCTAAAGTGCTGTCGCGTTTTGGGAGTGTGAGATGGTGCAGCTGTTTTATGGTTTGTTCTGTGTCGTCAGAACTGTGGATGCATTTGACTACAAACTTGTTACAAACGAAACACCTAACAAATGGTGACCAGTGGGAAGAAGGCCATGCAAGGTTAAAACACTCAGATTTTGGGCAGAATCTGCTTTCCCCCTTACCACCGTCGCGAGCGCTGAGGGACCCTACCCACACTGTGAAGGTCAACTGTATTCTCATGAGTGCAGCACAGTACCTTCCATTCAAGAAAGAAAAAAAAAAAAGACGAAACGTAAAACTTCAGATTGCCGGGGTACAACACCCACACCCCCGCCTTTACAGATGTCTGGGCTGATCTTACACGAACGACTGATTCAATATGCGTTACAAAGTAATATAAATATTTTATTGTCCAACATATGCACAATTAAATAACACGTAGATACAATTAAAATTACAAAATACTCGTATTTAAAAGTGCTCCAACACGTTTCGGATCACAGAGGATCCATCATCAAGAAGCTGTGTACAGTGCTTGGCTAAAATTACAAGAATGGTTCTATCGTGTCCATTAACATGGTCGGTGTTAGGGCAACATATTCTGGCCCGTTGTGTATGTGTGTGTGTGTGTGTGTGTGTAGTTCACTGTACACACACACGCACACACACACACACACACACACACACACACACTGGGTTACAATATGCGGCCATAACACCGACCACATCCAAGTCAACGTACACGATAGAACTATTCTTGTAATTTTAGCCAAGTACTGTACAAGGCTCCCCGATGATGGATCCTATGTGATCCGAAACATGTTGCAGCACTTTTAAATATTTTATAATTTTAATTGTATCTACGTGTTATTTAATTGTGCATTAGTTGGACAATAAAATATTTATATGTTGATTACGCACGGTGCAAACATGAAGATTAACGGTAAATAATTTTTTAATAAATTTTGATTACATCCAAATAGTGATTTTGAGTCACTACCTCCAAAATAATTCAAACTAAGCATGTTCTATCTCGCTTCTTACTTACTCTCTGCTCAGTACAGATGTCAGCATTACAGGCATACAACACGCACCTGAAACAGAAGAGAAATTAATTCCATTTACCATTTTTCATTCCATGCCTATTGTTCATTTACACTGCAACAATAAATTATGTCTTTGCCAAGGCTTAACAAATCATGATACAAATTTCAAAAGCACAGAGTTCACTCTTATCAAGCACTCTTGAATTTGATGGGCGAGGCGTGTGGCACAAACGAAGAACGACAGGGGTATGTTCAGGGTTATTGTGTTGAAATCTGACGTAGACGTAGAGAGGAGAACAGGGGTGGGTTGGGTTTGTATTAGAACGATTCGGCTCGGGATAGGGACTGGTGACGGGCTGTAGTGAAAGTGGTGATGAACCTTCGGGCTCCATAAAATGAGGGGAAAATCTTGACTAGCTGAGGACCTGTTAGCTTCTCATGAAAAGCTGCTCCACGGACTTTGTTTGTTGGCTGGTCGGTAAGTACTGGGGTGCTGATGAAGTCCTGAGCCCGACCAGGAAGGAAACAAGCTCGGAAGCATGTCAGACACGCGCGCGATATCAACAAAATCGAGACGCGAACTGTCATCAAGTTTCTTTTCCTGGGGGGGCAAGGCGCCGAAGGATATTCACGCCATTCTGACAGAAACATTAGCTTGTTTTCTTCGTGGTCGGGCTAAGGACTTATCAGCACCCCTGTAAATGGCAGCAGTCCGATTTCAGTTAATTGGAAATGTTTGTGACCTATATGAACATGCAAGATGCACTTTTAATCCCCCCTGACCATGGCATGTATATCCCACAGCAATCCCGCATATGAACGTCACACGACAGCTGGCACGATTGGTAAAACGATAAAACAGACACTCCGTATTTCCCTTACATTCGCCTAAAGATACTTGGCAAACCACGACTTGGTAGACTCCAGATGAAATGTGATGGCACACTGTGACGCACGGGATGGGAAGTGAAGGGGAAACTGGAGAATGGAGTGGGTAGCGAGTACCCTTCGCACTACCTCGGAACATGTGTATCCAGCATTACTACCGCTGATGCGCACACCTCGGCTGCCGGTAGTCGACTGAAAAGACGCCCCCGCGCCGAGTTAAATGGACTCTCCGTTTCGCCGAACGACGAAATCTGGTTTCTGCGCGTGTGCCATCGCATTTCAACTGGCCTCTACTGAAATCCTACCTTTGGTAGGCGAATTCTGTCCCAGGCAGGCGATCTTTCCCGTTATTCTGATGCCGTTTCGTATCTTACCTACCCTAACATTTCAACCGACCTGTACCTCCCGTACACAAGTACTGATGATCAGCACAAGTGCACCAACTTGCTCGGGTATACTCACCTTACGGCAACACGTCCAATTATCATGCAATGAACAGTCCATCAGACTAACAACGTAAACAAATTATTCTTACAGTCCGTAGTGTATGAATTTGAAATACAGGAAAAATAAGTTTATCACCAACAAATTGCACTCACATCTCAATATAAAGCACTGTTACATGTTTCGGCCACTGTCCACAGCCATCTTTCATGGAGTAGCAGTAGTTAACGACCTACACAGCGATTTAAAGTCATGTGCCGCATAACGACATTTCGGTCAACGACGAATCGCATATACGACGGTGGTCCCATAAGATTATATTATAATACTCATCATTGTGTTACAATCGCCTACAGCATTCAGTACAGTAACATGGTGTACAGTTTTGTAGCCTAGAAGCAATAGGCCATACCACACAGCCTAGGTGTGTAGTAGCTACACTATCTGGGGTTGGGTAAGTACACGTTCGCATCTGGGTTTGTGTAAGTACAGGTTCGCACAACGACGAAATCGCCTAACGACGCATTTCTCAGAACGCATCCCCGTCGTTAAGCGACGCATAACTGTAGTATGCTGTACAATCTAGGTTCGTGTAAGTACATTCTATGACGTTCTCACAACGACGAAATCGCCTAACGACGCACTTCCCAGAACGGTTCCCCGTCGTTAAGCGACGCATAGCTGTAATAGGATATACTATCTAGGTTTGTGTAAGTACATTCTAAGACGTTCTCACAACGACGAAATCGCCTAACGACGCACTTCCCAGAACGGTTCCCGGTCGTTAAGCGACGCATAGCTGTAGTAGGATATACTATCTAGGTTTGTGTAAGTACATTCTAAGACGTTCTCACAACGACGAAATCGCCTAACGACGCACTTCCCAGAACGGTTCCCCGTCGTTAAGCGACGCATAGCTGTAGTAGGATATACTATCTAGGTTTGTGTAAGTACATTCTATGACGTTCTCACAACGACGAAATCGCCTAACGAAGCATTTCCCAGAACGCATCCCCGTCGTTAAGCGACGCATATCTGTAGTATGCTGTACTATCTAGGTTCGTGTATGTACATTCTATGACGTTCTCACAACGACGAAATCGCCTAACGACGCATTTCTCAAAACGTATCCCCGTCGTTAAGCGACGCATGATTGCATACACCTTGTCAAACATAAATTGTAAAATACATAACGCCCGTGCGTTATTAAAACATCAATGTACAGAACTGGCACTCTACCTTGTACCATTTACATTTGACAAGCTGCAAACGTCTCTAAGTATTTATAACCCCTGTTGATGGCTCAGAACAGCAGACAAAACATGCGGAGTGGTTGTATATTCATGAACAGTGCAACGTGCTGGTGATGAACGTACCTTTGGTGTATAAATTGCATGGAAGATACATAATATTAAGTTCAGTGGGCAGTTTTTTCAACTCTCTAAACACACAGGTATGTTCTTAACGGGACAGCAAAACGTATTACGTAAGTTTGTCTTCCTTATCTACACAAAAATGTATTTGTACGTGATAACGTATCTTGTGACACCAAAGTTCGTATCTGATACTTTGTGGTGTCTGCGATATGGGTATTTGTAACAAATTACTTACTTCTTGGTGCAGAGTCCTCCTTGAGAAGCTAACTGGTTTGCAGCTAGTCAAGAAATTCCCCGCATTTCACGGAACCCGAAGGTTCATTACCGCACTCACAAGTGTCTGCCAACTTTCCCTATCCTAGGCCAGCCCAATCCTGTCCATATACCCACATCCCATCCCCTGGAGATCCATCCTAATGTTATCCACCCACGTATGCCTAGGTCTCCCCAGTGGTCTCTTTCCCTCCGGTTTCCCCACCAAGACCCTATACACCCCCCCCTTTCCTCACCTATACGCGCCACATACCCAGCCCATCTCATTCTTCTCGATTTTATCACTCGCACAATATTGGGTGAGGAGTACAAATCATTTAGCTCCTCGTTCCGCAATCTCCTCCATTCCCCAGTTACCTCGTCCTTCCTAGGTCCTAATATTCTCCTCAACACCATGTTCTCAAACACCCTCAGCTTCCTTTCCTCCCTCAATGTCAGCGACAAAGTTTCACACCCATACAAAACAACAGGAAAAATTATAGTTCTATATATCTTTATCTTTAAATTTTTGGATAGCAACCTGGAAGACAAAAGGTACTGCACCGAAAGATAGCAAGCATTTCCTGACCTCAATCTGCTCTTAATTTCTTTCGCAATATAATTTTGATTTGTTAAAGTTGTTCCCAAATATTTAAATTCTTCCACCCTCTCGAAGGTACTATTATGAATCCTCACACTCTGAATTCGTCCTGCATTCTGATCTCGAGATATGAGCATGTACTTAGTTTTATCAGCACTTACTTCCAGTCCAATCGTCCTAGTAGCAGCTACTAAAGTTTCTGCATTTTCCTTTAAAGTATGTATACCTCCTCCCAGTATATTAACATCATCGGCATTAGCCAGAAGCTGATGTGTACCATTTTGTTTCAAGATATCCTGGTTTACCTGAACCCTCCTAATGGCGTACCCTAAAGCAAAGTTAAAAAGCACTGGTGACAGAGCGTCTCCTTGTTTCAAACTATTCCTAATAGGGAACCTGTCAGACACATTCTTGCCTACCCGGACTCTGCTATATGTTTCAGTCAGACTCATCTTTACTAACCTTACAAGTTTCCTAGGGATACCAAACTCAATGAGAATCTT
>Ga0123354_10003743_pt1 | contig 21175 bp, 12 predicted proteins | sample TergutLab28metaG_2_FD_97872 | JGI IMG/M metagenome (GOLD analysis project Ga0123354, IMG submission 97872) | Labiotermes labralis P4 segment gut microbial communities from Petit-Saut dam, French Guiana - Lab288 P4 | ecosystem: Host-associated > Arthropoda: Insects > Digestive system > Gut ... | reverse complement strand
TTTTCTAGACCTGGAGCCGCTACTTTTTTCATTCAAGTAGCTCCTCAATTGACCTCACGAGGCTCACGAGGCTGAGTGGACCTCGTTCCAGACCCACTACTACTCAGAAAATCTGGTAGCGCCAGGGATCGAACCCGGGACCTCTGTATCTGTAGCCAGAAACTCTGACCACTAGACCACAGAGGCGGTCGATGCTAAAGAAACAGTGTGCAAAGGTGATGAATGGATTCAACTGGCTCAGTGACGGGTCCTTGTAAACAGGATAATGAACCCTTGGGGGAAAAATTAGGGATATCGAGATATGAACGGTTATTAACCTTTGAAAAATAATTACTCGGTGACAGAGTAAACAAACATGAGAAGCTGGTAAAATAAAGAGGAGTAGACGGAGCAAAGAAAACATGTTTATCCTTGATGCAAACCGAGGGCAAATAATTGGATTTTCCTGGCAACGACGCGTGCGTTTGAAGAGACAAGTCACTTGCGGCGGGACACAAAAACGCGTCAGAACTAGACACTGCGGTGTGCCATGTCCAGAACGTCGGTCATGCTACCTGAACTGCCATAATTACGACTAACGAAGACGGCACACTGAGCGATAACACGCACTCTGCAGGTACAGGGTTCCATTCCAGACTGGTGGCTAGCTAGATCTGTGTGTTTTTTATTCCGTTGTTTTCGTTTTCTCACTACACAGTACGAAGATGGTTCTAGCATAATCACCACAATCACGTAAAATTTCAGTTTCATTCATTCTCGAAACAAACGCCTCTCAGGACGTCAGCTCGTGTTAGCAATAAACTGTTATTATTATTATTATTATTATTAGTAGTAGTAGTAGTAGTAGTAGTAGTAGTCTCTTAGAGCCAACATTGTAAACCTGATGATGGCCTCCGAGTAGGCCGAAACATGTTGTTTCATTGACACCCTGCTAATAAACCAGTAGTGTTTTGACCCACGTTGTCCTTTACTTCATTGTTACATACAAAACGGGGATGCCTCAACTTAAGAAACTTAGGACTATAATTACCTACTTTCAATTAAATTAATTCTTAATTGTACGAAGTTTATAGCGTTAAAATTACCATAACGGTTATCTAATCCAATTCATAGTGTAACGCTCCCTTCGATGGAGCTGGTAAGCATTACTGACAAAAACAAAGAAAATTACAGGGCGTGCAATAACAGCAAATGTTACTTTAAATGCCTTATTCTGTTCTCTACCATTTAACCAAATTTTGTACATCTACCTCATCAGTACCTGGCGGGGGGGGGGACTGTATTTTACCTCGTAATTGGTCCATTCACAGCAACAGGGTACCGTGAACGGAGCACACTCTTTCCATCCAGGGACCGTAAAGGTAATATTGGAAAACATATGTTTACACATGTATTGATGTTTATTTTGAAATATTATACAGGGTTATTCAAAATGACTGTCGGAGTTTTAACAACTTGTCATACACAATACACATGAGATAGGAGTTATATGTACTTTTTTATTTAATAGAACAACACTTCAAGTTTTTTTTTACATACCTTACAGGTACTCTATATGTGCACCATTTGTGATTCTACAAACATCAACAAGATAATCGAGTTCGTTCCGCATGCCGGCGGTGATGGTTTCAATGGCGGTTCTGATTCGTACCTTCAGTTCCGGGATACACACGCACCATGTCTCTTGAAACTGTGTATACCACCTTCGAATGGAATTGTCAGATGGCGGTTGTTTCCCGAATTTGGTGCGGAATTGCCGCTGGACAATTGTACCCCGACAATCATTTTGAATAACCCTGTATTATTAAGAAGTCAAAAGGGACATCAAAAGCAAAATATTGTAATGAAATGCGCACAGTGTGAATAATAGTTCGCTTTCGTTGTGCTACATAACTTAATTCTAAAATAAATTATTTTCTACATATGACAGGACAATTCGGGTTCTGACCTTCCACATTTAACAACTTTCGGCATCTCACAACAAAAGCTGCAAAGTAGTTCCTAAATACACTTGAATGACTACAAGAATTTCACTTTAAACTCTGTGCTAAAAGGTAAAGTGATTCCATTATAGGCCCGGTGTGGCCCAGAGGGTGGGTAGAGTTATAGCTCTACTCTTACATGACCGCGGCACTACAAGGGGATGAGTGGTCAGCAGCACGCCCCAGCCGAACTTTACCCCCAGGAAAGACCCGGTATCCATTTTCAAGGAGACTGGGTGGGCCCCAAGGCCGGTCTGGACGGGCGGAAAATCTCGTCCCTACCGGGGTTCGATCCCAGACCGTCCAGACCGTAGTCAGCCGCTATACCGACTGAGCTACGCGGCTCACAAACCCTGTGCTAGTTGAACCTAATTATAGAATACAAACCGGCGCAGAATCGCCAACATTTCAACAATATTCCGAACAGTTTCTACAGTACTGGCAGCCCGTAACAGAACGCACTGTTCCACGAATATTCCACCGGTCCATTCGTGGAGACCTGTGATGGTTCAACGATAACATCTTCGGCAATTTATGTTTTTGAATTTCTGAAGTTCCATGAAAACTAACAAGACAGGCGAGTTACGTATAACGTAACAATGAAGCACGTTCCTGCAACCATTGTTGCAGTGAAAAGAAGTTAAGTACTACACATTCTGAGTGTGTGCTTATAGACTTAGGTATCCAACATGCAGTGCGCATGCGCCACATTGTCATCTGTTGCCCACCCGGCACAATACAGAAAGTCTGATTATTATAGAATTCTCACGATTCTGCCGTAACAATGCGACAGTTGTGCCAGTTAATGCTGTTAACTTTCAACATGGAAAGCGGTATCACCAACAATCACCCAAGATTGCACCACGCGATGACAACGGGTGTTTGCACTATTCCTGCAGCACTGCACCCGCACTTCGACGGAATTTCGGATAAGCTGTTTCAGTAAGTCTTTTAGCTACGGAAAAGCAGTTTGTTCAAAGTTGCCAACAGATGGCACGTTTTGTGTGCCAATGCTCCCCATTCCCACTGGCAACATAGGTTGAGGTCATGTGCCTTCACTCGCCTGTAAGTGTTCCATCAGCACACAACTCAATTCAGTTCACACACTACACTCACAAACACATCCACATCAGATCGTCTTGCTAAACTATGTGAATCAGACTGAACTGATATTTGCAACACACTATAAAACGGAAAGACATAACTTTCCCCAATTTCATTTTATATAGCTATATGACAACAGCGAAATACATAATCGTATGCCTTGAGGGGGCACAAATTATGCATTACAGTATATAAAAAAATTTGAGGATGCTTTACGCTGGTTTCCCTTGGGCTATGGAAAAATGAACGACCCATGTAGCAAAGCTAAAACGAACAACACAGGTAATGTACGTACAACGTAACATTGAGGAGCGTTCGTTTAACCATTGTGGTGGTGGAAAAGCAGTGAGTATTACATATTGTGAGTGTGTGTATCTGTAGCCTTGAGTATCCAGCATGCAATGGGCAAGCGCCATATTCTCATCAGTGGCCTACCCCGCTCTACAATATTTTTCCACATTATCTCGTAAACGAAACGATTTTCGAACAAAAAAAAACGTTACTGAACACAAAATGTGTTTTGATTTCCTCTACAACGTTTGTCTGAAATATATCTCATTCGAAGAGGAAATGAGCGAGGTAAGATAAAAAATGTGTATGGGTCTTTTCTGAAGTGCCCGTTTTTCTTGCCCGATTTTAATGAAACTTTAATTTTCTCGCGAGATTTACGAATAATCCTCAAATATCGAATTTTACGAAACTCCGTCCAGTGGCAGCCGAGTTGTTCCATGCGGACGGACGGATGGACGAAGGGATAGACATGCCGAAGCTAATAGACGCTTTTCGCAATTTTTCGAACGCGCCTAAAAAGGTGTCCCTTGGCTGAGGACTAATATATATAGAGTTTCCCGTCATTCCTCAAGGGAACATAGGGCCCTCACAAAGTTTCGCCATCTGACACGATTACTGGCGAGTACTTTGACTTCATTCCATGTTTTGCCTTGGTGTCAAATCTCTTCAAAGATTTTTCTGCGCCATATTGTTCGGGGTCTGCCACGGAATCTGGTTCCCTGAGGATTCCACCCTAAGGCTGCTTTTGCTGTCACCTGGTGGTCGGCGATGTGTGTGGCTCAGCCACCTCCACTTCCTCTGCCGAATTTATAGTTCGATTGGCTTTTGCTTAGCTCTCGCCCACAGTTCTTGGCTGAGGGCTAAACTGTTTGTAAACTACACTTGACTTCAGGCTTCCGTCGTGAAGTAAATAAGGTCTGCGCGCTTGTGGGATATTACGCAGCGTATATTGCAATTCCTTACCGACGTTTCGGTCCCACCTTCAAGGATCAAGAAATCCATGAAGAAAGCCGGTAACAATTTGGTGCGCAGTTTACACAGGGAATGGCGTGGGCGGTGATTGGTTCTCAGTTAACTTTATGCCAGTCAATAGGGTTCATGCAACGTGACGGGGAAGCGAAGTGTAATAGCTCAGTGCTACTGCGAGGTGAAAAGTTCCGGAAATGTGACGCCACTACCAAATGAACGACAGAGAGACACAGAAAGACAAATATATGAAACAAGAGGACTGAAGGAAAAAGGAGAGACAAATAAGCAAATAGAATAAGTAATAGAGCAAAATTTATATTAAGGTAGAAAAGATACGCCTTGGTAGCAACATTCATGCGATAAAACTGTGAATATTAATAAGAACTCGGTGAAAAAATAAAGAGTTGATGTGAAGTACGCGAAAAAGGGAGGGCGTGATATCAAAGTAAGAGGCAGAAATAAAATTAATTATAAATAGCCAAGACTTGAAATCCCCAGTGAGGTATAATGTATCGGTATTGTAAATCTGTATGTGTAACAGCGACTTCTGTTAGCCCGTAACGGTGTATATTACCACATTCTTTTCAGTATAAAGTCCAGCCTTGTCCACTTGGTTCATAGAACTGAAGAAATTTACAGTCGACAGTTCGAGACCATTTATAATGTAGCGCCGTTAAAAAACCACGCGAGCAGAGAGCACCAAACACGCCTCGCAGATCATAAAAAAATGCAACAGGGGAATCTGGTCCTGTGGATTTACGCTGGGAAGGTGTAATTTAACATACCCCAGTGTCTGGTCCTTAGACGAACAGCATCCTCCCGGGGCCACTCCTTAAGGGTGAAAGCGCTACGTTCCTTCAAAGCGTCTGTATACATTCTATTCTCGGCTACACGCCGTAAATGTAAATGTAAAGCAATCCCATTACAAGCCTGGACAGGACCTGAGGGTTCCAGGAGGCTGGAGTTCCCAGATTTCAAGACATTCGGCACATGAAGGTGGTAAGGTTGTCAGCACTATGCACCGGCCGTCTTTACCCCCAGGATATATTCCTGGTACTCATTTCTGTTAGAGGCTGAGTCAATCCCATGGTCATTGTGCGGCTGGAAGGACTGTGCCAATGAAAAATTCCAGTAACACCATCGGGAATCGAACACACGACCTTCCAGACTGTAGCGCAGTGCCTCAACCAACTGCGCCACCGCGGGCTACACGCTGTAACATATCAAAATATCAGAACCCTCAGCACAAATACTCAGAAAGCCTCGAATGTCGTAATGCAATGACAAACAAAATGTTCTCAGGCTGCCTAATATCCCTAAATAAGTAATAGTGGTGTTAAAAGGCTTTTGGGAGAAGGCACATTCCGTAGGTTATGAGGCACGACAATTTTTCACCCCAGGTACATCACAGTCACTCACTCGCGTGTCTAGGCACGTTCGAAAAATTGCGAAAAGCGACTATTAGCTTTCGTCATGTCTGTCTGTCTGTCTGTCTGTCTGTCCGTCCGTCAGATTAAATAGCAGAGCGCTGCAGGTTTATAACCTGCTGCTCTTTATTCTGATACTGACATCTGGACATGTATTTTATTGACCCTGCTCACAAAACGTACCAGTACTCCCGGAGGATGGCCCCTGGAGGGCTAAATATGTAACGGTGTGAATAAAAAGGTGTTAACACATATAGTGCATTAGTCTGATGTTTAAGTAAAATAGTGACATAAGTGAACGGATATGAAGAAGAACACGAATGTGACTGTGGGGGCTGCACCGTGATGCAATGGACAGACTTCACGAAGGCTGTTATGGAGAAGACAGTGTAGGGAAATTGAGTTGTTACTTGTAAGACTATTGTCTTTCTATGATGGTGACACTGTTAATAAAGTAGTTCCTATCTAAGATGGCGAAGTCAATCCATAGCTCGCTGGTTCAAATCCGGCCCGGAGGACCAATGTGACTTCGCCATCTTAGATAGGAAATACTTTATTAAAAAAGGCGTTCACTATTTCCAAAATATCATACGGTTTTATAGTTATGGCCTCTCTTGTCCCGATTTTCACAACACTCACAGATGCTCAACATCAATATGTTTAGATCTCTCATACTGAATTTCACCCAAATCGCATACCGAATGAGGAAAAACAGAAAATCATTTTTGGCCACAATTAAAGTTGGTATTTCACCGAGCATATTTCCACCGACACACTCGCAGTCAATGAAGTTTTTAGGACATTGCGTACACTGAATTTCAAGAAAATCGGGAGAAAATGTATAAAATACGTGCGCAATTTAATTTACGCCCTTCAGGAAAGTATGGCTTTCACTGCACCGAGCTCCAACGAAATTCATAAATGTTTACCGGCATTACCCGCGTTAGCACAGTGGTTAAGGTGCTCTGCTACAAATCGGAAGGTCGCTGGTTCGATCCCAGCTAGTGTCAGTGGATTTTTCATTGACATAAAATCTTTCCGATCGCACTATGGCCCTGGGGTCGACTCAGCCTCTAACAGAAATCAGTACCAGGAGTGTTTCCTGGGGGTAAAGGCGGTCGGTGCGTAGGGCTGACAACCTACCACCATCCTGTGCCGTTGTCACGAAATCTGGGAACATTTAACTTCCTGGAACCCTCGGGGCCCCTTCGGGCCTGTAACGGGACTGCTATACCTATACCGGCATTACAGATTTATTTTCTATGCCAAATTTCAAAAAAAGAAAATTGATCAAGAAATATGGACAATAAAAGCAAAAATTCATTTTCGGCCTTAAGTAAGGTATAACTGTCACTGCACCGCATTTCAGCCGTGCTTTCTCTACAGCATTTTGTAAAGAACTGATATGCTAAGTTTCATGAAGACAAACTAAATAATTCAGTCACTGATATCAGGTCATAAACGGTCGGGCGGACGGGCGAACATGATATCCAAACAATGCCTTCTTTTTTCCTCCTCAAGCAACACCTAAAAGGACAGTCGCTGGACATTCAGCTGGGATCAGTAAGAAACTTTCACTGCCCTGTGAAGTCCAAATTCATGATATAAAGTCCAAGTTAATACTGATTAAATGTTGTATAAAATACTATTACGTGTTACAACTGTTGTCAAACCAACCAATTAACAGCTTTCATTACGAAGTAAAACTCTTGTGCTAAACGAAAGGAACTATTTTGTGCACAAGGAAGAGAACCCGACCCACCGCAGACAAAATTAATTGCATTTCACACTGATGGTGGGAACTCAAATGATCAGTTACAAAATGTTTGTAAGTTTGAAGTGTTTCACTGTCCTGCAAGTTACCCAGCAGAGATATGCCTGTGTTGGCACAACACGTGGCATAACTATTTCAACAAAAGACCCTAATGGAAGGTTTTTAATTATTGCAATGGCATTTCATGGAAACCACACTGTCTGGTTCCTTTCTCTTCCCATCACAAATCATGAAAGGACACTGACAGCTGCCAGACAAGAATTCTGTTCAGCTGAATTACATGCAATATACATTTCGAGGACCGAACAAAAGACGATGGCGATTCGCGTACAATTATCACGGTTGTAGACCAAACAACTAGGTACAAGTATTTTAGAATTTTATCAAATTGTGTCATAAAAACTGTTCACATACAAAAATGTACAGCTATAGTGAGGCATAATAAGGTATAAATATATCACAATAAAATAATTCAACCTTTCTGTGCAGATGTACTGCCCCTTCCACATGTAACATTTAACATATTGCACATTCTGCCAAACACTGCCTTCACGCGTGCGTGTGTGAGTGTGAGTGTGTGTGTGTGTGTGTGTGTGTATAGTTACTGTTATCCTACATAGTATTAACCGTATTAACTGATTGGTATTTATAGTTGCAACACACCACACCCTCTCCGGATCTTTCGACAAAACATACGTCAACTTTAGTCTTCAAAGGATCACAGAAAATTGAAGGCCTATTTGCCTCAGAGCGGTGTAATCCCTCCTGTAAACTCCTGATTACCTTCGTGAACGACGTAGTGTCAGGTAGGACCTGTAAGAAAAGTGTATTCGCTTGATTGCCTAGGTCAAGCAGAACTGCGACCAGCAACCGAAAGAACCACGTAAAACCGGTATGAAAGCAAATGACAACTCTATGTACATCTTCCAAATCCTGTTTAGATTTTAGTAGATATTACACCCTATTGGTTTTGTGAGTATGTTTTCAAAATATACAGGACATCATTAACCAAGTCGGAGTCCCATTATATTGATATTTGATTGGGTTCCACATGAACTGTCCACGACATACCACACTGCGAGATTACGCTCATCGAACAGATGTCTCTGGACCTCAGGCAGATAGATCCTGTAAAACGCTTCGACTGGATGTATGAATGTTTGCTAAAGCTCTATCTGCCCACTGAGAGGGATGTTCAAGGATCCTGATTCCTATACCAGTAGGATTTACACACAGCTTTTCCTTCAGTCATGGACACAGTGGAACTTACATACTGTGGGCGAGAAGAGTGTAGGTAAATTATCAGTACAGTAGTGCGCTATGTGATGTGACCTGACATCTGGTGACAGTCCGTGGAACTCCACAGTGGAGTATGACAAGAATCACATTATTACAGTACATATAAGACACTACCTTTAAATACACGAGTGAAACCATAACATGAACGTATGCATTTCAAAGGCACTTACACATTCCAAATTACCTAGGTTGGCATTTATCTAATAAAATCTGTGTTTGTAAATGTCACTCAGAAGTTGAATATTGTCAACATTTACACAAACTAAGGAGAATCTCTGTCACTACACAAACGTACTTAACAGAGCGACAGAGTAGCCCAATAGGTTACAAAAGCAGAAACTCCGTGACCTTTAAATACAGTACAAAGTCGTTCAAAACTGTCGGTTTGGTTTTAGACTTTAGACGACAAAATGCGGTGCGATTAGTACCAACAGAACGTGCAACAATGACAGGGCAGCAGGAAAACTTTCATGGCACACTGAACATGCTATTGGAGGGACGTCTGGATAACCTGTAGTGACAGAAAGACGGCTGCAATGTACGGCGACTCTTGAGACGCTTTTCTCTTATAACAACCCTCCTCGCCACCCCAACTGAAATCGTTCATCTTTGTCCTCGTTTCTTCATCTCTGCCTTTTTTCCTGGCCTTCTCTCCCCGTTTCTCTGTCTTTCTTTCCCCCCTTATCATCTTACGTTTTATGTGGGTGTACTCCATCACCACTCTTATAAACTGTTCACTGTCCTCTGGCTCACACTCTTCTATTACCTAGCTCAAATACTTCCTGACATTTTGTTATCATTCGTTCTGGAAGTACTGAATTCCTAACTCTTTGCGACATGTCCCCTTACTTTTGCAGTGCAGTTTCCGTCATCAACATTTTAACTGTAACAACTTCTGACACGCAATAACACACTTTCTTTCCTCGAACTTCAGCAGAACGTGTCATTTCTGTACGAGTAACATCTTCACCTAAACACGTCGAACTTTGTGACCACCACAACAGAATATATCTTATATCCTTATGTTGTTCCGTCACTTTTACAATTAATGTTTGTCTCATTTCATCAATTACTCACAGAAGAGTCAAGCAGAAATTTCAACTGTCATTCTTCTGTACTTGCACAAGAACCGGTAAATTCCAACACCCATATAATGTACTTGTTAGCAACTTTCAGCATATGTTCATCTGAGATTTCCAAGAAACAAATGCACCAAATAAAACTGCGGAGATCACCTAACACTGGTAGGAACATTTTATTTTAAATTTAGCACCTGACATTTCTGTCCAAATCTCATTATTACGGACACGCACAGGCGAACACAATCATCAGATAGCGGTCGTAATATTACGTTTCAACCAACAAACTCCTTGTAATAAAAATATTATTTACCTACTCCACATTGCCATATAGAAAATATTACTTGTTCTTCTCATGTTCAATGTTAATACAGAATGTAGGGTGTACAAATTTAACAAATTCTTCGGTGTAAAAAAGTCTTAAATTACATAAGCCTTTTCATAATCAAATGTTTTTAGTCAATTTTGTTCGTATGTCATAGCTTTCAAAATGTCCATTTTAATAGCTTGCAGTCCACTGTATATTGCAGGAGCTTTATGGACGGATGTAAGTGGTCGTTACAGCCACTACGTCATTAACAAAACGTGACGTTATGAGCTCAGATGCTGAAGCAGTAAATGTATTCTTGCAAGGCGGCGTATTGAATTAAGTGTTAGATAATCTTGTCACCTCAGGGATGACCATTCTCCACATGAATTATTACATGGGGTACATTAACACCAACAGATGACTGAAGAATAAAAAACCAACTAGTTGCCACTTATTATTTTATTGTACTTCTTATAGCCTCAACATGTTTCGGGCATTACTATGCCGATCATCAGGAGCTCGCGACTATGTTGTTGATTACCACAATGGTCGTTTCGTTCTTGGTTTGCTGTTTGTTGAAGGTTAGGTGCGATTAGGCTTCAGGCTATAGCCTGCAGCCCGGACACTACTCCAGGCCACTGCACCTAACCTCCAACATACAGCAAACCAAGAACGAAACGAGCAATGTGGTAATCAATATCATGGTCGCGAGCTCCTGATGATGGGCATAGTAATGCCCGAAACATGTTGGGCCTATAAGAAGTACAATAAAATAATACGTGGCATCTAGTTGGTTTTTTATTCTTCAGTTATCACAATGACGCACGGTCCAATAAACATCAAACCATCAGATGAGTTCTTACACGGGACGTATCAAAACTTTCGTCAAAATGAACTACTTCTTCCCCTCTGACATCCCCACAAAGCACATGCCTTTTTCACAGCCAGCACCCATCTAGTCAAGTATAGAGTTTCGTGGGTTCCGAAGGCTCATTACCGTGTTAAAGAAAAGACTCCGGCACTGCGTCTTACACTTCGTTGCATTCATCTCATTTGACATTAAAATGTTTAAGGTCACCCACATGTCATCAAGTTCGTTAACTTTTGTACAAGCTAATTACCGGTAGATGACTTGAAAAGGCTTTAATAAGGCCAAAACATAGAGCCAACCGTACAAAAGTTCGCAAACATTTTCTAAAATAGAACAGCTGTGTTAAGTGGAACTCTCAATCCAGTCTTGTCCGTACACTGCATCCTATCTCCAGCCATATGAGACAGTACATAATCGTCGGACATTTACACAAAAAAATCCGCATTACTCTCACCCTTCCATGTAAGTCTAATCTTAGGTCTGTCAGATAATCTTTAATCTTCACATTTTCGACTACAATTTGGTACGAGTTTCTAACTTCTGTCGTTCGTGCGATGTGCTCCGCCTATCTCGTGTTTGATTTTATAATCGTTAATTTGGTTAAAGTGCAAAATCTGAAGCTCCTCATTATCCAGCAGTCACCAGCTTCCTGTTACGTCCTCCGTTTTCGATCCAGATACTGCCCGCAGCACTTCAATCTCAAAAACCCTCGATCTGTATTCTTCCCTTCTAGTGACAGGGCAAGTCTTAGCCAAACTCCCAACAGCTGCAGGTCAGTGTAATAATAATTAATGATGTTTATCGTCAAATGAATTGGAAGTAAATAGTGCATCCTGTTGGTTCTTATTACACTAATATTTCACGATTCACGGTTCACAAAACATTAAAAAAGTTGCACGACGTTTCGAGCCTTGACCGCGTCTATCACAGACACTTTCAAATCCGTACGTACACCAGCGCCAACGTCTCTTTAACGAAGAATCAGATCTCCGTCCCTAAAATTACATAATGCAGGAAAGTGACCCAAGACACGACCATTAAGACATCCTGTATCGAAGAGTAGCTCCCCATTAACCAAACAGATTCCATGAAAGGAGACAGACTCACTGAAGGACATAATCCTTAGCGTTCCCTCTTACAGGTCTTTTGCTTCTCACTTCCGAAATGGTGCCTCAGATCGATAGCACACATGTGGAATGGCTAGCTGGAAGGGCAATCTCTGAGTAAGGAAACACCCGAGCCTCCATTACAGTGCATTACCAACAAAGGACACACTTGCACCTTTGTTCTGGGAAATCTTCAAACCTGCTGAGTGCCCCATTCACATCTCATGCAAATGTTGCGTCTGGGATGACGCAGTTTAAAGCTCTAAATATTTATTACTGGCAAAATATTCCATGAAATAACCAGGCTTAATTACGATTTGCATGAATGCAATTACTACCCAAGATTAATATCTTGCACCTACATGATTACACATAGAGAAGTGTAAGGTTCAATTACTCTGTGATTTAACCCTGTCAATTCCTGTGGTTGCTGTATGTACCAGCTGCTTTAACATTAAGACACTCTGCATAGTGTATTTATATGTTTCGCACATGCAGAACAGAGATTATTTCCCTGAAGAGCATTAACCAATCGGCCTTCATAATGGACAGCAAATGCCTTATCTGAACTAAAATGTTAAATACAATTTGAGACAAAGTTAGTGTTCAGAATGTTAGAACTGCACATTAGACATAACACCACTGAAGATAACGTATACTAGATTAAATTTAACGTTAGTCATCCCGATGTGTGTATCTACACACATAAAATATAACGTATCAGTCAAAAACACAAGAGTTTTATTACATAAAATGCTATTTTAGGGCTCATCTTCAGGCCCTCTAGGGTACACATGCAAGGTCAACAATGTTTAAAGTGCATTCTGGGATCCCAAACGCTTAGAATAGGTAGTTATTGCAACAGTACATGTGTAAGTAGTTTTATATACACTGGATTATATTTCAAAATTAAAAGAGTCAAAATTCATAAAATAGCTGTGTTATGCGTTGGTATATGTATGTATGTATGTATGTATGTATATATATATATATATATATATATATATATATATATATATATATATATATAAACTATTTGTTTCACAGTATAGGGATATATAATAGAGATGTGCAAATTGGGGATGATTAGCTCCTATCAGAACTTGGGTTGAAAATTATTTAGGCACTATATATTTGTTGCACATTGAATGGGTCACACGCTACATGTATTATAATAGAAGATGTAAAATAGATAAGATATAATAGTGCCGGGTGTTGTTGAGACACGCTGGGTACTGCCGTGGTTGCATCTTCTACCCGCTATTAGAAACATGTCGCCCTAAAATAGCATTTTGTGTAATAAAACTCTTTTTTTTTTATTACTGATACGTTGTACTTTATATGTGTAGACTGGATTAGTTTTTCTTTCTAGTTTGACGTATCAGTAAGCACAAGCAAGAAGTGCTAACATAAAGATCCAAACTGTGGCAAAGTTAAAACTTTGGAGGAGACAGTCAGCTATCAGATTACATTAACAAGAGCACATAAAATTCAGAAGTACCTGTTACTGTTCGTGGCCAAACATTTCGTCTTGCACCGTCGACATAAAGACGTGGACAGAGAAATACAAAACGGCAACTTTATCTGTCGTTCTGTAGGGACACTGAAGTCAGCCGTCACCCCCCGCAAAGCAGGCTGAGGGATGTCTGAGACAATGGCAAGCAGGGAGAATATTCCAAGCAAAAGGAGCTGAAGTAACATAAGGAGAAAGAACGTGTCATAGTGAACCGCTGTATTATTTAGAGTTTACTTCAATACTCTTTTGTAAATCAAATCCAGGTGGTGAGGGGTTTAAAAACGCGTTCAAAATGTTGAAAAAAAATCCTGAAGAAAAGCGACCACAAAAGAACCCAAACGCAGATACGGGTATCCTCTACTTAAATAGACTTTACACAGATACGGTGTGTGGAATTCAGCTGACTCGGGGAAGGGTCTTGTGCCATCCTCAGTGTAGGGGGAATCAATTTTCGTATTCCATAAAAGGCGAGATGCTTCTTGAATAGGTGAGCGATAATCAGCTTTTCAAAAAGGACCCTCTACCACGGAGTTGGTGGTACACATTTTCGTTATCGTTCACAACCCCAAGGTAGGTCCACCGCAAATATCCCGCAGCAAGCACAGTGACAGATGGTCCTACATAAACAATGCATGGCTCTGATGGGACTTCAATCAAGAAAATGGGACAGGAGGCGTCAGGACACTGCCGCTGGTGCCACTTGGCAAATCTGCAAGCAGCTCTCACAAGTAAACAAAATCAGGGTCCGCCGTGTTGGTACATCACGAAGAGGTTCAGCGAAGAGACGGTACGGTAGCAGCGCTGTCATTACGTACGCCATTCATAACAGCAAAGAAGGAAGTATGGGTGCAGCTGCACTCATTATTAGCCTCGGTATTACATAGTGGCAAGTGCTTAACTTCAGGTTCCGACCGCTATAACCTCGGAAAAAGAGCCCCGTACCCATTGACGAGGAGGATAAGTGAATACCAGGCCGAAGTGCATGGTCTGGCGAAGCGCAAACTCTCCGCCCCAACAACGAATCCAGCTACGAGTTTTTGATTCTCCATCCCATAGCCTAGTACCTCTACTCACTGAGCTATCTCGGCTCCGGACGTATAGTAGAAAAGACAAAGTGGATACGGGTCTTTTACCGAAAGCACTGCACCAGTCACGAACAGTTTCTGTTCATAAACTGTGCAAATATTACACGGTTTTTAAGCGCATGCGAAAACTGCGAAAAGCGTCTCCTGGCTTCGTTATGTCAGTCCGTCTGTTCGTATGAAACTCGGCTGTCACTGGACGGATTTTAATGAGAATTGATATTTGAGGGTTTTTCGAAAATCTGTGTAAAAAAAGTCAGCTTTCATTAAAATCGGACAAGAAAAAAAAGGGGCACCTTACACAAAGTCCAATAAACATTTTTGGTCATATCTCGCCCAATTCTTCTTAGAATGAGAAGTATTTCAGACAAAAGCTGTGGAGAAAATCAGAACACATTTTATATTCAGTAACTCTTTTTTCGAAAATAGTGCCGTCTATGAGATAGTGTGAAAAACTATCGTACAGCCGGACAGGCCACTGATGATACGGAGCAACAGCATTGATTGCCGGACAACGAAGGCTACAACATGCACTCAGAATATTTGTATTTATTGATTTTCCACTGCAACAATGGTCGAACGAACGCGCCTCAATGTTACGTCATGTAGGTCTTTTTTTTCCATTTCCGTTTATTTACACTTTCACTATAAAGCAAACGTCACTTTTTTGTAAAATTATGTAATTTCCAACACGTAGTGTATTATACCTTGTATTTACAAATACGTTTGATAAGAAAAACGTGTTATTAATCAGAGCAGTTAATTATTACAGGTTAAAGACTGTGGCTAATTTTCTCGTTCGTGCCCGTCTGGAAACAAGTACCCGCCTTTCTTGTGAGGCATCCGACCTTACAGGTCTTTATTCTTTCTACATTTTTGCTTTCAAGCAATCTGTTAAGTCTCCAGTCTACCGTCAACTTTAAACCACGCATCTTGACATGTTCTTGGGAGCAGTCAAGTTTGTTTTACTCACTCTAAATGTGCGTTACATATGAACTGGCAGACAAAAACGATGTTAAGCGACCTTTTTGACAAAGAGGCAGTACGGTGAGGTGAAAAGTGTATGAAGATATAAAGAAACTAATATTTCCAAAAACTCTTCAGGAATGACAGGACTGAAAACAGTGGCGTACCCGAAATCCCTAAGGCCCTCCAAAATAGTGCCAAACTCTATCTGATTGTGAAAACTGTTAAAATTTCTAAATTTAGGACGCCAACACCCCAAGATGTGCGGAAAAAAGGCAGTAAAATTCTAAAACTACCTACGTTCGCAATTGTTTTACACTAGCAATGACAAATAAATTGGTTGTTATCATAAATAGTCTTAAAGTACCAGAAATTAAGAAAATGTTACTACATGAAATTAAATTTTTTTTACCAAATTACAGCTACCTCCAGAAACCCTGACTAGGGGGCTACCGCCCCCAGATCGCCGTTCTCTCTGTCCTCAACTGAATTTGTTGAATCCCCCTGAACAAAATTCCTTGGTACGCCACTGACTGAAAGGAGCTCAAGCTAGCAAGCACTTCCAAACCTTGACCCAGCAGTACGGCAAGCAAATGCCTGTTTCACACATAGTTCTCACTGTGGATGGCCTTGTTCCCTCAAAAAAAAAACTACCACACTCATCACTATTAAAGGTACTAAATCGAACGGAAAGTTACTGCCCGGAGAAACATACGTAAACAGCATGGTTGGCATCCGGATGCGAGTTGTGGGATGTCAGGCAGTGTTGACATTCCGGAAGTACGAAGGCCTCAACCACACCGCGGCAGAAGCCTGAAATCGCTTACATGCGTTTTTTTAGCCCCTATTCCGCTGTCTGGTTGCTTGCAACGGTGAGCGAGCAACCTTGAGCTGACACTGCTGAGTCAACGGTTGCCTTGACTCAGAAACGCATTATGTCGGATGCGTCTGTGCAATGCATTCAACACTTCTAGCAGAAAGTGAGGTTTAACACCAAACATACTCTGCTACTTTTACTTGTGGATAATTCTGTTCGTTTTAGTATGCAATCCATAAATTTCTCTCGCATTCTTCTGACAGCCCGTCCGCCCCACAACCACCATGCAGTTCCGCCAAGCAGATGCTTTCTTAACCAATTAAAAGGGGTTTTAACCTTTTGACGCCTAATGCCAACTATAGTGGTCGTACCGCACTTCTAACCTCTAAAGTTGTATTTTATATATTTATTCAACAAATATAGGTACTGAATATTTTAAACATGGTATATACTCTCCATTTTTTTCTCTTCAAAATGCAGTTTGTTTCATAATTCTAATGTATTTGGTTCCCGTATTATTCACATTTTATATACAGGGTGTGCCAAAATTTAAAAAAAAATTCCGGCGCCAAGAGGTTAATGTTGATACACGCAGCAAATGGATAGCGACAAGCACTGCCACCTGGCGTACGTATCCGTAACTACAAAATTACTTGTTGCCGCGGACAGAATAAGGAGAGAATCTCAACTCAGATCTTTTATACACTGGGGTTCAAGAGAAGCATTCCATTCAGAATTTAAAAAAAGAAGGAAAACTGCGACCTGTTTCATGATTCTTTCTCACCTCGTATGAGGATCCAAAACAAAAATATCAGGTTGGCCCAGGGACCCACTAATCCAGGGCGTCAGGTCGCCGTGGCGACTTGATTTTGTACCGCCCAATGTTTGTGAGTCCTCAATATGGAACATTTTACGTGGTACCCTTCTAGCACCTACCGTTTTGAGGTGGCGCATATATATTTTGGAAAATCTATGCATCTCAGCCCATAAACAGTCCGCTATTCACACCAAAGACCTCCAATACAGAATTCAAGAGTATCAGAACTACAGCAGGCCTGTCAAATCCGCGGACCACATGTAGGCCGCTCATGTTTTTTGACATTGTTAAGGCATTACTCTCATTATTTTTACTGCAGTACACCCAAGAAATCATGCAAAAATTTCACAGAAGGAGTACCTTACAACTTTGCCTTTTTCTGCTTGACAAATTTACAAATGAAGAACGCCGAGGAAATGTGGCACTATCTGCTGCCACCCAAGATGTTAAGTTGGATTTCGTATTTGGCCTGCCACCTGTTTCGAGTCTGACATGCCTGCGATGCAGATACCTGGTCACGGTAATGGGACGACTGTGGACGTGATATGATCAAGATGATGGCAATGATGACAATAATAAAGACGCATACTTACATTTAACATTTTAAAAAGTTAATTCACTTTTATAATTAAAATTAATTTAGCTGAATTAGACACTTGTACGGCCTGTGAATATGATCACGTATACAATCAAGGATTCAAATCCTGAAGACCCGTCATTTTCAAGCCCACGGCGTTCTGTCGCTGTCGTCCCACATCCCATACGTGTGTCCATTTCTTATCAGGAGGTCTCTCTAATTCTCCTGATGAAATTTGTTATCTTTTGACATTTACCATCTGCACATTTTTAAATTGAGTGCATTAACTCAACATCGTACACCGTAAGGCCTAATATTGCTCTTAAAAATCTTATTTCTGCCACTTACAGAGTACGAACGAAACTGACAAGCCGTGAAGAGTAAGAGTAAATCTGTACACTTTATACCACGAATGAGACACGGACACTTCTGTACGCTGGTACTTGTTGATCAGAATTACGAATGTTTACCGGCTAGACAAATTACAAAATAAAATGCGTATTTTTCCTGTGTAATTATCTATTGCTGCCGATCCCAGTGGCCGCGCGGTATAAGGCATAGCCTGCAGTCGCTCGCCTGCTGAAATTGTGGGGAAAAAAATGTCTATTTCTCCTTACACAGGTTCTGTATCACCTTGCTTAACAACACAGTGTTTGTTATTCAGTCACGGCGATTTTGTGTGCATTCGGTTCCTACACCGATCCTTACAAAGATCCATCAACCACTGTTTTTCCAACACCAGCAGCTTCGTTGTAAAGTTGCCAACACAGACGAACTTTAGGCCATTCTCGAACCCTACAAATTTTAGTCCACGCTTCTGTACTTAACCTGGATATGCAGTCTGTCCCGCATTATTGATTTCATCACGGCACACTGAACACATCCCCGTATTTAGGCTAGTGACTCGAGTATTCCCAGAAAATAACCAGAGATGGAGTCGATCTTCTACTCGGTAATGAAAAATATTTAACCTCCCATATCACTTCCATATCAATAAAATTCACACTTAAGCCTCAATCTTAAACGTCTGTTGCACGTACTGATACGAGCACATTCGATCGGGTTATGTATTTCTGAGGTTCGACTGGTTTTCGGTCCAAAATTTAAAAAAAATCTAGATTTCGTGCAGATCGGATAAGCAAATGGGTTATATTTCATATTGCTTTATTTAATGTGTCCTTAGGAACGATACACAGAAATGTAGGGGAATGAGGTGGAAGGGGAATACGAGTATTTACAATTTTATCTACATCGCATTCAAGTTACATACGCATGGGGTTCTAAACAAACCCGGCTGTATCGGGAGTGTCTTACTGTAAATTAATGTAACCCTAAAAGGAATGGGAGAGAAGGTGAAGGGGAACTGACTTTGAAAGTCTGTGAGTCCCTATAAAGGATAATAACCTCAGATTAGAAGCTATAACATTCAGAGTACAACAGAGACTTGAGGTTCTCTCAACGAAAGCAAGAGACCTTCGCCAACACACACTCTGAAGATGAAGGCACAGGGTTCTCCGAAACGTCGGAAACTATTTACCAGTCAGCATGGAATCACATGCCGGAAAATTTTAAATCTTCAAAATATTTCTGCTAGATAGCCCCCCCCCCCAAAAAGTGCACTTAAATCGACCGGAAAACAAGTAACCACATACATGACTGTGTCAGCAGTTCCGAATATATAAAACGGTATAGAAATTAATATGAAATGCTGCAAGATTAACAGTGCTACTGATAGATGCCTTACAACTGCGGCTCCTTCGGGCACATTCACACCAACCTGCATTGCATGCAGCGCAAGACCAACGGTGCATCCGCATTAAATGGACAAACCAATCGAGGGACGCAAAATTTTCAAACCAAAAATTCGGAAAATTTGTGTACTACAAACTGGAACAGCCAAGATCTCTCGCCTCATATATTAACAATAACACATCATATTCAATGGGTAACGGGTTCTTTGCGGGGAAAAAGCGGCCGGAGCGGAAGTTCTATTGCCGAGTTTAAGAATGGTTTCAGCTACACCTCTACACTCCACATGCCATCATGGCGTGGGCAGAGAAAACTTTAGCTTCTATGAACAATTACACATTGGTTCTGGAATTCTGAAGAAAATCACGACGACCGTTCTCACGGACTACGCCCTTTAACTCCGATCAACACTGTAAGACTGAAACAGATCTAAGATACAAAATCTCCGTTCCTGTGTCACAATTCACAGACATTACAAACACCGATCGGTTACAGGGAAATAATCGCTGTTTATCGTCAGGGCCACTTAGAACAAATAAATTAACTGCGAGAAGAAATGCAGTTTCTGAATGCTAAATCTGGTGGTAGATGAAGTGACCAACGAGTTTTGAAGTGTTAACCATCTCGCCTATCGTGCCACGTTTTATAAGGCTTCCCGCCATGTATATGCCGTAGCAGGAGTCTATTTTAAAGCCAACAGCACGGTCGTTCATTAGAACACTTCGATGGACATTCTGTTGAAAAGCACAAAAAACACAGGAAGCTACTGCCGAATGTGAGCGTCTGGAATCGACCTGCACATCGCCCTAATACTGAACACAACTTACTGGATGAATCCCAGTACTCCCGTTTCTGAACAACATCTTGTACATCATCATCTTGCTCCGGTGAAGTCCTGGAGGAGAGATCGAAACGTCCCGCAGGACACACTTCACTCGGTAACATCCCCACAATTGTTCTGGGATTACCACCCACGGCCAGCAACATTTCACTGCCTCACACTTTCTCCTGTATCATCACAGCACCATCGCACCGCGATACGTCAACCAACACCGACCTAGCAACGATCGCAGACTGCCTGTGACACCGCTTTGGCCACAGCGCCGGTCTGTATCGGTCTCCATCCCCATCTACCACGCAGAATAACGCATGCGCTACAAACTTTGGCATTTCGGCATGTTATATGCTCTTTAGGGGACGATACAAAGCACTCTATAGAATCAAAGACGTGTTAGTGTTTAACGATAGGAAAGGGCAATACTGAGATAGCAGTCCGCAAAGGTGACTTCTTTTTAAAATGAAAAATTTAGTACCTTGTAACGACCGCCTCTGTGGTCTAGTGGTCAGAGTTTCTGGCTACAGATACAGAGGTCCCGGGTTCGATCCCCGGCGCTACCAGATTTTCTGAGTAGTAGTGGGTCTGGAACGGGGTCCACTCA
>Ga0123354_10003740_pt1 | contig 21191 bp, 15 predicted proteins | sample TergutLab28metaG_2_FD_97872 | JGI IMG/M metagenome (GOLD analysis project Ga0123354, IMG submission 97872) | Labiotermes labralis P4 segment gut microbial communities from Petit-Saut dam, French Guiana - Lab288 P4 | ecosystem: Host-associated > Arthropoda: Insects > Digestive system > Gut ... | reverse complement strand
TGTATGTATGTATGTATGTATGTATGTGTGTTTGTATGTATGTGTGTATGTATGTATATATGTTTGTATGTATGTGTGTGTGTCTGTACGTATGTGTGTATGTATGTATGTATGTATGTGTGTATGTATGTATGTGTGTGTATGTATGTATATATGTATGTATGTGTGTATGTGTGTATGTATGTATATATGTATGTATGTATGGGTGTGTATGTGTGTGTGTGTGTCTGTATGTATGTGTGTATGTATGTATGTGTGTGTATGTATATATGTGTGTATGTATGTATCTATGTATGTGTATATGTATGTATATATGTGTGTATGTATGTGTGTGTATGCTTGTATGTATGTATGTATGTATGTATGTGTGTGTATGTGTGTATGTATGTATCTATGTATGTGTGTATGTATGTATGTATGGGTGTGTATGTGTGTATGTATGTATGTATGTGTGTCTGTATGTATGTCTGTATGTGTGTATGTATGTATGTATGTGTAGGGCTGACGTAAATAGAGCACTGAGCGGTGTACTGTGCTGTTCCCTGTGTTTATATTCAGTTTATTACATGTGGAAGTATTTACCAACATGGCATACTGTGTGTGTTTGTCGTATGTACACACATATGTAACATGTCAAGTATTGTGAAGTGAGAGAGAAAACCAACAAGATGCAACAGTTAGATGTTTATTTTCAACAATTTCTCAAACATGTTTCGGGCATCATTATGCCAATCTTCAGGAGAACAAGATGTATGTTACTGCGTGTGGTGTGCTGCGCTGGTTCTGGTGGATGTGGTTGGTAGCAGTTGTGGGGTGCTGCATTGTAGGGTGCGAGCACAGTCGAACGGTAACCTTCACAGTGCTGGCACCCTACAACGCAGCGCCCCACAACCGCTACCAACCACATCCAGCAGATGCTGTATATATGCACGCTTTGTGATTCTACAAACATCAACACGATAATCGAGTTCGTTCCAATCTGTTTGTAGCATGTCAGCGGTGATGATTATCGTGTTGTTGTTTGTAGAATCACAAAGGGTGCACATATAGAGCACCTGTAAGGTATGTAACAAAAACTGGGAGTGTTGTTCTATTAAATAAAAAAATTCATATACTGCTACCTCAAGTGTATTGTGTATGACAAGTTGTTAAAACCCCGACACTCATTTCGAATAACCCTGTATGTTAGTGTTTTCATTGCTGTAATTAATTGTTTATAATTGATAAATGTGTGTGTATGGTGTGGCATATAGGATGTTTGGAAGGATCATCATCATCATCATAATAGTCAGGGTTTCATGGGGTCATAGTGTCTTCATCTTCAAAATTTTGGTGACTTTTTGCCATTTGACACCGCATAACATCCCGGAAGACTTGAAGCGATTGTCACCTAATCTGAAGTACTGTGATTGCCTTTCCGTGGTTGGACTGGGGACAATTGCAAAATACCTGTCAGGGCACTCGGTGTCCAAGCTGAAATTCAAATTGTGCACCTCCGTAATACAGGTCGTGTGTTACCGGTGGGGCCAGCTTCCCACGTACGAGACGTATTTTGTATAAATTCATCTATTGGGTGTTGTGTAGTGGTTTGAATTATGCCGCACATAAACATAATTTAAATTTCTGTGATATTTCCAGGCTGGAGTTGTAAGCATTCCACAGTCCATCATCCATCCCATGCAGCATGATATTGTCCCCAAATGTACTGAGCAGAATTCTTCACCCATATATGGTCAGTTGGAGGATAGTGCTGCCATCTATGAAGAAATTCAGGATGGAGGACATAGTTCTCCAATCCCATCAGGCCCGCCGCCACCTCCACCACCGTCTCATTTTGACTCTTGTGCTCCACAAGCCATTCCACCGCCCCTCCCTCAGAGGCAGCTTCCTCCACCCCCAGTACCCGACCGTTCTGCGGTCCCTCCCCCAATTCCTGTCCGATCTGGCGTGCCCCCACCAATTCCAGCTCGGACCTCCAACACACCCACTCCCAATCCTCCAGCTACCCCACGACGGAATGTAAGTTGAACCAAAATAGGACCTAATGTTCCTAGTTTTTATTATTGCCGTACACGTGTCTTGTGGGCAGTGTTATTTATTTGTTATGTTGGATTTGTAGCTGAGAGTTCACCATTAGCCTTGTAGAGTAAATCTCCTAAACTTAGACAGCAGAGTACACTTCTTACTGCTTTATCTTTATTTGGTACTATTGGAATGTCTTAGCAAGAAACTTTAACAGCAAGTTTATAGTTACTTATGAGACATTTCATTCAGGCTGAATGTAGGTATCCGTTTTTCTCTACATGTAGCAGGTCCATCTGTCATGTATGACAGCCCTTGGAATTGACACAGTACCATTTCGAACCCACAGAGTGTTAGCAGTTGTATTGATTTGGTATCAGTGCTTGAGGAAAGCTGCCTTGAACTGAACATCTGTACTTATGGGATTCTGATATATATATTCAAGATTAGCTTATTTGGTGATAGTTTAATGTCTGTCACTGATCAGGTCTGTGTGCAGTTTTTTGTGTTCATAGCCCAGAACCTTAACCTGAGCCAAAGCATAGACCTTTGAGTGCTTTGCTGGCCTTGCGGGAACAGGACATGTCATTGAGATGATGAGACTTGTTCTACACAGACAGGAGCAGCTCATTTTCGTAGCCGTTGTTAACACATGAAGCCGTCAAACAGTAAAAGTTGCCTTCCTTCTGAAATCCATATCAGTTCTATTCTGTAACCATTCCATTGCTGTGGAGTGTGAAAGATGGCCATGCTAAAAAAGAGAAATTGAGGCAGTTCAACCTTTTCCTGTTCTGTGTCAGAAAAATGTCTTTCTCTGAGGCTTGTGTTTTGTTGTAACTGTTAACAGAGTACATCTGTTGCTGTAACTTAAATGTACCAGTGAACACGCATATCGTATGTTTTTCAGATACCAACTTATTTCACTATTTATTTACTTGATAAAACACACATTAAAATACGTACATCTAATCCATTAAAATATATTTTTTTTTAAATTTAACTCTCCTACATGTTTCAATCCTTCCAGATCATCATCAGGGAGTAACTGTTCCTATATATGAAGTTATTGAATATTTCTATATTTGTTGATGTTGTTGGTATGTTGGCGGCATGCATGTGGTTGTATAGGTTAATTATATACGACCACATGCACGCCGCCATCGTACCAATAACATCAACAAATATAGAAATATTCAATAACTTCATATATAGGAACAGTTACTCCCTGATGATGATCCGGAAGGATTGAAACATGTAGGAGTGTTATGTCAAAAAAAATTTTTTTAATGGATTAGACGTACGTATTTTAACGTGTGTTTTATGTAGTAAATAAATAGTGCAGTAAGTTGGTATTTGAAAAAACATTGGTAACATTGCGCGGTAACAAAATGGAAAAAAATGCGTATCATACTTTGAAAACTGTTGAGTTATATTGCTGATGGAATATATGTTACTCCAAGGAGTTTACTTTCGTTTCACAGTTTGTCTGAGTCTTGTGTAGTTGTTACATTTTAAACTGAACATTATTTCAATATCAGGAGCACTCAGGGCTGCACTCTTTAGACTTCCCTGTATGTGCATAGTTGTTTTGGTGACCATCACTCATATTACTGGAGTGGTATATCAGAAATTCCAGTCAGGGATTGAAGTTTTGCAGACATAACAGAAAATTCATGCCATTTATATACTGTATTCCCTGCAGAACCATTTTTTCCTACAGACCTGTAGAAAACTACAGCCCCTAAGGGGAAAACTTCTTATAAGGGAAATGCACAAATTGCATTCAGCTTTTGAATCCAATTTTTTTGTTTTGGTTCTAAGCAGTCATTTGATAATATTTTGGTTATAGTGATGTCCATTGCATCAAATCAGGACAGCCTGGATGTACAGTTACTTCAGTGCTAAAAAAATATTCATAAAACAGAATACGTAATGGACCATGTAAAAGTATGATTCCGTAGTCTTTTGTTCTTGACAAAGATGTACTGTCTTTGTGTGCGTCACTCTATTTTCCGCCTTAGGGCTCCCATTGGGCAGGTATTCACTGCTTACAGAATTGCAGCACACGGTCATCTATTACAACTAAAATCTTCAAAAACTGCACTTGATTTTCAGACAGTTTTGCATCACCTCTCTGATAAGCTTCATTTAGTAGAAAATTAATAACAGAAATCATTGATCTGGAAACAGAAGATCAAACACAATGAAGTGGCCCTTTGTCAGTACAGTTTGACCAAGACAATATGAATAATGGTTGTCAAGCCTTGCAAATGTATTCAACAGGAAATGTTTGTATAAAAATTGGAAAAAACTAACTTCCAAAGTGGGAAAACTAATTCATAAGAAAGGGAACATGACAACGTGAGATAATTACAGAGCAGTCACGTTGCTGTGTACGACATATAAGATTCTGGCAAATGGTTTTTTGTATGTAAAATTAGTACCTTATGCCGGGGAAATAACAGGAGAATACTAAGGATGTTTTCGAAACAGAAGATCAGCTGTTGATCAGATTATTACTATGAGACAAATACTGGAAAAATGTTGGGAACAAAATGTGCATGTACATCATCTAAATTTTGATTTTCAAGTGGCATATGACACTGTGTGCAGAAAGGAAATGTGGAGTGAAATGCATAAACTAGGTGTCCCAGGAAAATTAGTTCGATTGTGCAGAATTTGGAATAATGAAATATTTGCCAAGGTTAAAATTCGTAAAGATTTATTCTCTGAACTGAAAGTGAATAAAGGCTTGTGACAAGGAGATGTTGATGATTTGGTTGTTATGGGAAGAAGATTACAAGGTGTTGGACAAATGTTTGTGGCACTGGTTGAACAAACAAATAGGATGGGAATAGAAATAAATTAAAAAAAAAAAAATTGTTATAGTATCACAAAAACCTTACAATGAAAATGATTACATAAAACTTGATAGATGTAATTTTGAAATAGTGAAAGGTTATACAGATCATGGTACAGTTCTAGACAAATAAAAATGAATGAATTCAGAGATTGAAAAAAGAATTACCAATACAAATAGAGCTAATTATGCGATTCTTCCTTTACTAAAGAGCCAGTCAGTACTCAGAGCAGAAAGAATAGAAATTTGTAATGTTAATAACATTAACATTAATTATATATTAATATAAATTATATATTGATTATATTCATGTGTGAAACTTGGTCGTTGACATTGCAGGAGGAAAGGAAGTTGAGGGTGTTTGAGAACATGCTGTTGAGGAGAATATTTGGATGTAGGAGGGACGAGGTACTGGAGGAATGGAGGAGATTGCATAACGAGGAGCTAAATGATTTGTACTCGTCACCCAACATTGTGCGGGTGATAAAATTGAGAAGAATGAGATGCGCTGGGCATGTGGCGTGTATGGGTGAGGAGAGGGGGCTGTATATGGTCTTGGTGGGGAAACTGGAGGGAAAGAGAACACTGGGGAGACCTAGGCGTAGATGGGTGGATAATATTAGGATGGATCTCCAAGAGGTGGGATGTGGGTGTATGGACTGGTTAGGGCTGGCTACTTTCGAGAGAAAAGTTGTAGGAAGAATTTTTTTTTTTTTTTGGGGGGGGGGGGGGGGGGGGGGTAAAAAAATCTGTTGAAAATTAACACTTCAGGTGGATTTTGCTGTAATAAGGGTGAAAATTCCATGTGTTGTTAATATCACATACGAATTCAGCCTTATTCATGAAAAGAATGTCAGGAAGAATTTTTAGTTGTGGTTGCGGCCCTTCACAAAACCACACATGGTTGGTGTGATCAACTAGCAAAACACCATGTACTCTTCAGAGTTGAAACAGACAAAAAATCATCATCAGTCTCCTCCATGTGTGGTTGCTCACATTCTGTATTTACCAGTAGGAAGCAACTATATAATCTGAAACCTCCATGGTGACTGAAGCTAATAAAACTTTCTTGAGCTAGCAGCCATGGTGAAGAGCAAGTAGATATATGTTTCAAAAGCCATCTTGTTCTAGAAATGTTCCATTTACTCACCATTCAACATCCAGACATGGTCACTAACCTCAGAAAGTTCTATTAAAGGAAACACTCTGCCTCAAAATTCTGTGTAACTTTTGAAATGTTTAGCTGTGGAACTCTGCAATGTGGTTAATATCACTTGTATTCCACTATGGCAGCCCCCTGCTTCCATTATGGAAGCCACTGACAAAATGCATATTGGTATATTTCTCATTTGTAAATGTTAGGTACATTTTAATAACATTTTTATGCACAATAAACACTACCATATGAGCTAAGACCGTGAAAAGAGAGCTGAAAATGGAAGAGCTACAGTGGTGCTGGCTTGCTACACTAGAACTCAGCTTGAGCAAGGTTACAGCTCATGACACTGCCACTTGATCAGAATTAAAACTGATCTAATATACTGACACAGTCTCCTTTTTTGAACTTTGTCACCATCTAAATTTGTTTAACAAACACGCCATTTTAGAAGCCAGCACTGCTTCCGTCTTCAGGTACAGAAGCACCTAACCTGATGTAGCCCTTCGACCAAGCTACTCTAAGTCACTGGGTCAATCTAAGGCATCCACCAGGTTAGGTGCTTCTTTACTTCAAGATGGAAGCAGAGCCAGCTTCCAAAATGTTGTTTGTTACACAAATTTAGACAATGGACAAAGTCCAAAAAAGGGGGAATGTGTCAGTGAGTCATACACCACCGTCAAAGCCCTGTAGTGTTGACCTAATTCAACAGAGCAACTTATGGTATAAAGGACACACACAAGAGAAGAAACAATCACTGAGACCCAACACAGTACTGACTACTGCTGACACCCACTTAAACCCTAATAACACCTACACTGACCATTCCAAAACCATTTGAGAAGCTATCAAAATAATACAACACTACCACAATGTAAAATGTGAAGGCAGACAAACTGCATGAAGTCAGGCTTCATGTCTTTTCCTCCAACATAATAAATGAAAACCTTGGCAGAATGTCAATGCTTCACCATGCTCTTGACATACTGAACCAAAAAATAAAAGGTATGAATGTATTACCTAAATGACATTATAGACCACTTGTTTCTTGAGGTATTTAATTATACTTTATAAAAATTCTGTAGCATGAAACAGACATTGATGGAATAACTACGAATGCAAAGTCAGGATGGCACTGGTACAAATGTTTTAATCCATTTTAAGATAGCCCAAAGTGAATTCAAATGGCCTGAGAAAAACCACAATAAACCTCAAAACAATATATTCTCAATTGGATATTTTCAGGCTATATTCACATGAAGATCCAAGTCTGCTGGAATGTTACAGCAGTTGATTCATAAACAGTTACCAAGTACATAGCACTAACACTCCCACTAGTTCAACATTCCAACTGCCCATACCTAGATAATATGCCCAAATCCCTCCACACAGCTATGCTTCCTGTAATGCTTGACCCTAAAGGTGACAGCATTTGATCCTTTTATATGTGGTTAAATATAGACCAATCAACATAGCAAAACATACCAGAAGACCTAAATAATCAGAAGTACAGCTGTGAGAACCTCAAATCTAGCGGGCCACCCACAGCATGCAAAGTAATGTAACATTCATTACACATATCCCCCTCTCTCCCACCCAAACAGGCGAATTTCGCATTACTGCATTTCATATTAACTTTTTTAAATTTCGGTTGAAATCTAAAATATTTTATCTGGAGAAAAAACTAAAAAAATCGTGGTTTTAAATTAAGCAAAGACAATAACGTACCTTTCAATGGAAAAGGAAATAAAACCAAAAAAGTAACAAAAATCTGGCGTTTCGCCACCTCATTTGGGAACACAACTGTCGCGCAAATCGGGGGATACCTGTATATCAGAATTGTATGCACTAAGCATGTTCTACATTTTGCACACACTGCAAACATACCTTTTACACAGTCAGGGCACCAACTTTTTCCATCTGCTCCTTTTGAGCCAGAGAAGTAAACGTACACTCGTTTATCCTGAGCTTCCAGGTCCCCAATCAAGTCACAGAAGGCATCATAACCTTCTACGTCTCTCCGAACAACCATGCTTAATTGATATTACCTTTCGGAACACAGACTACTCATGCGTTAGTTTACCTCACACCATCCAATTATTCGAGACGCCTTCCACCCATCCATAACCCCTTTTGCACACGTTCCGTATAATGCATCTGCTGCTCCTGACACTCTGATCCATGCTTGGTAAAGTAACCACGGAAAGAAGAAGGCATTGACAGCACAGTTCACTGTAGGTTTACTATTCGGAACGCATTCATGCATAACCAACCATAGGCGAAAAACAAAGACAATAGCCACCCATGTGTCGTTAAAAATTTAAGTTTATTGTATTTCCTCTTATGTGACTCAATAGTGTAAATTTGTAGAACATATAATATGCTAGAGGAATGAATTTATGCTGTGTAAAAGAGACTTTCGTTTCCTGCAACGTTGGCATGCTTATATTGCCCACTAAAAAGTCGGAAGTGATACGTGAACCATGATTCGATATAATGTATGCTCTTAGATCTAAAAATCCTGATTCACGATCTACAGTGCGGTTATGTTGCAAAGGTGTGATAAAGCAAACACACGAAACAGTAATTGGTAGCACAGGTAGGTCAAGGGTTAGTACGTATATGATTCAGGCGGTGAATTGCGTTTCATGTGGTTTTGAATTTGTTGTTTGTTTGAAACAAATTATAATAAACCACTAATTTTTGTTTCAGCTCAGAATGTCTTTGTCAAAGCCAGTGTATAATTTCATAGGATTTTATTTTCAACAACTGCATACAAATCCAGTCATAACAAAATCAGTCACCAGGTTAGTAAGTAAGACGTTGATCGTTACTGGGATTCGTCTTACATTATTTCTTTTCATGTCCTTGACCTATTTCATACTTATGTACTATAGGCAACAAACCAGAAGGTCATTACTTTGTTAAACACAAATCCCGAATACTTAAGATCTTGTAGACATGAATAGATATTTTCATAAATGGATTTGGGTTTACATGCAGTTATTTTTTGCATACCAAATTGGGTAAAGTGATTGATGGGAAGACTGTTGAGTGATTAGCCAGAATTACTGTTCATATTAAAATTCAAGCATTCCGCATACCCTCTTATGAGAGCTTATACTATATAAGGATGAAAGTGGATGTAAATACTTATGAAATATTCATATAAAAGTTCCATGGAAACTGCAGAATCTGTCACATTTCTTTTTGGACTTCCTTGCCCTCTGTTGATATCTCATTTATTAGCTCTTCATCCTGTGTGCACCTGAAGTTACAATGTTACTGACTCACCTCGTTTAAAAGTAGTCCAGGACGAATCAGAGTAATGGTGAATACAAATACAGTTCACCATATGAAATACTGAAATGAGAAATTTGCTATCACCAGGGAACAGAGCCTTAAGAAGTGAGTGTCACTTGGGTTGTCAGATTCCCATTTCTTTCATGAAATCTACATGTTTATTAAAATTACAGTTACCATTCACTATGTTGACAGCTGTGCAGTAAAAGCTGTTTGTTTTACAAATTGTATTCATGAAGAGCTGCTTAGTATGTAAAAACTAAGAGCGGAAGATTTCAGGTTTCTGCCCTGTTGCATTTGAGGTCTGCTCTTCTGGGATGTGGTACAGCTAGGTGGATAATTTGTTAGCAGCATTGGAGGACATTGTATTGATCCCATCTTCAAGGGTCAAGCAGTCTGCTTGGATGGTTTGACCCTTAAAGATGGGATCAATCTGCTGTCCTGAGACATCAGTAACAAACTACCAGCGTTTGGCACGTGACATCCCAAAATGTTGAAGACCTAAAAAATTAGGATTAAATGCCATATTCACAATAGCCTGCCACTGGTTTAGCGTAGTTCATTTCATTTCATTTTAATTTAGTTTAGTTTATTCTTATCCATTTCAATCGAACATCTAATATGGGATATAGAGCAATTGCAGTTTATACCTACTAAACATAATCTTGTTAGAACTACGTGAACACAGTAACACTGACAATGTGTGGATTAAAACATGGCAACTCATCAACTCTTCTTTCACTTATATGCTGATATTATCCACATTTAACATGACATATATTCTTCTGTCTTTATATTATTTCTTGTGTTGTGTGTTATAGTTACAAAAAACAATAACACTTTTCAGTCAAGCACAGCTGTTTCATTTGTTAGCATATGCAGCTGTATTAATAAAAAAAAATAGTTGTGCTGAACTGAAAACTTACTCAGTGTGTTCTTCCATTGAGTAAAATGTATATTGTTACTGTCACGATCTTAACTCCCTTTTAAAAATTGCAGTTGTCCATGTACTTTATATTATTGGATATTTTATTATATAATTTAATTCCTATATTCATTAAACCTTAAAAAAAAAGGGATCTAGCATACAGTACAAAATGTGGAGATCCAATTTTTTTCACATATTATAACTGTGAACTATGTTCCGCTCCAGAATTGCTTTATATCTTTTAATATAGCATACTATTTCAGTAATGTATATACATGCTGCTGGCATTAAATTCAAATCCCAAAATGTCTGTCTACCAAAGCAAAGTAAAGATTCCTAAACTTTCAGTATCTTCCCTCCCCCCCCTCATTCCCCTAAAAAAATTAAACTATACATCAGATAGTTTTGAAAATGAGCAGAATAGATGTTCTTTATGGCATGTGGGCTCATTGTGCCCCTTAAAAATATTTTATAATGTACTTTGGTATATATGCCTGAAATTTGGATTCTGATTTGTAGGCAGTACCCATATTATCAAATTTGACTTGTCATTTTAATGGATTTCTGTTTTGTCTGGTATGAAATGACATTGCCATTTTTTCTATATTTATTGTAAGATTGCTTATATGAAACCATGACTGCAGTTTCTCCCTAATGTTTTGAATTTTATGTTTGGGGACATTTTCATTTTTTGTTGGTAACCAATATGTTTGTATTGTCTGCCAATAAATTTTTTTTTTTGTAACCGTAATGTTTGTATCATCTGCATAGAATACTGTCTTTATCTTTTGAATGTTTAACAGATCATTTACATATAATAAAAATAATTGGCCCAAGAATTGAAACTTGTGGCACTCCATGTTGCATTTCTGTGCAAGAAGAAATATATTTGTTCTGTACAGAATGTCTAGTGTCACTCCAGGTTATTAAATCCAGTTAACATTCTTGAATCCTTCTTCTTCATGACCCACTTTAATATTATTCTTCCATGTACACTTAGATTTCCAAAATAGTCTACCTCCCTGCAGGTTTGCAAATAATATTTGATATACATTTCTCATAGTCCTCCCACTAAAATAGGAAACACTGTGGTTTTTGAAAATGTGTATAGGCCAGAATATATATATGTTCCATTGCTTGAGTTTTACTATCCATACATTGAAGTAAACAACACCTTTTTTCAGCTGTGTGTTAGCAACTCTGGGGAACTTGACATCACAGTACGTTGCAGGTGTAAAAGTATTCAATCAAGACAGCATAATTGCCTATGGGGTATTTGGGTGAGTATAGTACTTGTAGGAGTAGTAATGCATGTTTTTGAGTGTTTTCACATACTTTGCAAAGAGCACCCATTAGCTTCATCATGTTTGCCCATTTATCTGTCTGCTGTACTGCCTGCCTGTGCACATGTCTCAACTTGGCTCCTTGGGGTGGATTTTGATAAATTTATATTGGATGCTTGTATGAAAATCTAGGAAGATCCAGGTCTGGTTAAAATTGAACAAAGGTATTGGGCACTTGACATGGATTTGTAACTACATTTATATTGTTTACAACAACACAAAGCTGCACTCTAATGCATGAGGTGTTATAAAGTAGAAAGAAAGTTCCAGACAGTGATTCTTGCTGTGACTAAATTGACTTTTGGAAGATACTCAGCTCATATATAGTTACATTTCTGTGCCATCCATTTATAATGTCTGGACTCAAATTCCATACTCTCATCCAGAATAAATCATTGCACTTTGAAAGGGAAGAAACTATGAATCAGTGTACTTTATTTTATCCTAAGGAAAGTTAATCCTACCAAAATGGAGTAAACTAATGCATGTACTTGAGACAGTGAATTGGGTAAGGTTAAATTTTATTTCATTCGAGGAGAAATGACTTCTGGAGGGACTGAAAGAACCTCAGTCTTTTTCTCCTTTTGTGAGGACTTTATCAGCACCTGGAGGATAAGGATACTTCTGTAAACCCTGTGTGTTTATAATAGAGCTTTATTATATATCTCCATTTTCTTAGTGAATATTGTTTTGTAAGAGTTGTAAGTTTATATTTGTTCTGAATTGTTTTTAATGTATCTATGAACACAGGACCCATTGTAATGAAATTATTTATTTTCTAGGCTTCTGTTCGGAGGTTCAGTGCCTCACTATTTCTACAGAGCATTGGATCGTTATATATCTGATGATGTAGCTCTGGCACCCATTAAGCAGCTGATTTTGGAGAGACTGATCTTCATGCCTTTGTTTCAGATTTTGGCCTTGTATATGCTTGCAAGATTAGAGGTATCTTTTGTGTTTGACATTTTTTTTTCATAATCAGTGCTGGATGCAGAAAATTTTGGGCTGGAATTTATAGCACTCAGAAGTAAAGAAATTGCATTGTGGTTCTGATATGTCAAAGGCAGGATTTAATGTGAGAGGAGGTATTGAAATTAAAGGACAATTACAAAGCATTAATATTGAGAGGCAGAGACTAACAATGCAGTTACTGTCCTCTCAGTTATGCTGTGTGGTCTGCATATAAATGACAGGCTTGAAAATGGAAGCATCATATCCCAGAAGATGGTAATATTTTTAGTGACCACCCTGAGAACCTCTGTGTTGCATAACTATGCAGGTGTTGTGAATCTGGCCTAGACTGTCACCAACTCTGTCTGCCATAATTAAAAATGATTATACACATTCTGTTTCATTTCATTTTAAACCCTGAGAGAGTTACGCTTCTAAATTCTTTACCATATCATAAACATGAAGGAATTTGGGCCTTGCTACTATGAACTTGTTTTACTAACAGTGGTGGAAATAAATAGTAGTTACTGAATTATGACAGTTTCTACAGTAAATATTTCATGTACTTATATATGAAAATTATGAGAGACATGATTAAATAATAATAACTTTGCGGTAGGTCATTTGTATTCAGGTATTTGTCTTATCTAATCTGTGTAACATTTTGTATTATGTTATAATAATTTTTTATGTTGAGGAGTAGTTAGGTCCCAAGCCTAACCTCTCAGGCTGGGGGCCATCTCTTATCAGATACCCCAAGTGCTTATTCACTATCTGTGCAGCTGCTCACATTTGGAGGCTGTCCTGTATACCTGACATTCAGTGTCTCAATATCACACTGCGTGATGGTCATACCTAAAGTTGGGTGCTAGCAGCTTAAAATGTATGAAGTACAATGGATAATATGAACAGGCTCAGAAGTGGACATTTAAAATGAAAATAACCTGGTGGTCAGTAGCTGCATTGGAATTTAAATGCCCGACAGTAAAGTCTAGAGAGAAATATACCATGAGATCAGAAATTGTAATACATAAAGAAATTGTAGATCAGGCTACAAAATATATCATATATAACAAAGTTCAGATGATTAATAAAATACTAAGTCCAGTTCCATAATTAAAAAATCTGGATCTACAGCAGATCACAAGATGTACACTGAAGAACATCAACTGATATTTCTTAATCAAATCTTAGGTCACCTTCATTCATGAGGGTTTGATTCTGAACAGGCATCATTGCCATACACATAGTCAGGGTCAACAAAATTTGTCTGCTTGGGAAGGATATTGGTTAAAGAGCAGAAAATTATTTTGTACTGTATTATCTTATCTGCCTATACAGTATATATTTTAAAAATTTTTTAGGGAAATGCCTGCAGTGTTTATATGACTGCTGAATGAAGCTAATGTTGGTTGATGCCTTATTTTGCATTATTCTGCAGTCTGTATCTGTGATGAGTATTTTTGACTTCTAGTTTTAAACAAAATTAAGTGCCGTAATATTTTTTTTCAGGGTAAATCTCAACAGCAAGCAGTAAAACACCTATCTCAGCTTTACTGGCCTGTAGTTATAGCTAACTGGAAATGGTTCTCTCTCCTGCAATTCATTAACTTTACATTTGTTCATCCAGTGGTAAGCAGTATTTAATAATCTCAGTAACTGTCCTTGAAGTATGCAGTTCCTTTCTAATTATAGCAACAGAACCAATTAGAAAGAAACAGGAACACTGTGCATTACAACAAATATATGAACTGCTGATTGCAAAGTCTTTAATTTGAAGGATATTGATGTTGATTGGTACATCAAGAACTGAGGGAAGCTGCGTAATTTCATGGCTTTCAGCAGAAATATGAACAGTAGAAGATAAAGCAGTCCCATTACAGGCCTGGACAGGCCCAGAGGGTTCTTAGGAAGTTTAGGTTCCCAGATTTTGTGACAGCGGCACAGGATGGTGGTAGGTTGTCAGCCTTAACGCACCGGCCGCCTTTACCCCCAGGAAGTACTCGTGGTTCTCATTTATGTTGGAGGCTGAGTCGACCCCAGGGCCATAGTGCGATCGGAAAGATTTTTTGCCAATGAAAAATCCACTGACACCAGCTGGGATTGAACCAGTGACCTTCCAATTTGCAGCACAGTGCCTTAACCACTGTGCTACTGTGGTCCCCCAATATGAACAGTAGTAGGACAAAATCAGTTCATGGTTCTTGTTGGTGTGTTGCAGCTCATGTGATAGGAAGGGTATTAGTGAATAAATGTTGGTAACCCATAAACTCACTGGATTTGAGGTTTTTGGTCTGGTGCTGATGAAGGGTTTCATGTCCTGTGGGACATGAGCTGCATTGCATGTTGACATGGCGTAACATCACAGAAGACTTGAATCTTCAGCCATTAAACTTGTGGCATGATGCTATCAGGTTCATTGTGTAGTTTGTGTTCTGCACTCAGCCACATCATTTACCCCAAGAGCTGAGGTGACACATTAGATGCACACCATGAAAACCTAAAGACAAGAAAGAATTTGAAGGTCTGTGTTCATACTGTAAGGAATAATCACAACTATAAACCATATTTCCATTTTACCTGAAGGTACATGTCAAACATGTTAACCATTTTAATGTGTATATCCTGTACTGGTTAATGTGTCATATTTTTTTCTTCAACAGAGGGGATAGGGCTGATGTGTCATTTTATTTAACAAAAGATGGAGAAGGGTTGATGCTTGTTTCAGATGTTGAGTAGGGAGATCATGTGGTACTTTGATATGTAACTTTTAAAATGTGTGTGGTATAAAGGAAAAAATTGTTTATGTTAGCTTGTTGTGGGGACGCTTGAGGAATATTTTTTGTCTTCCCAGAAATCCTTGCAACTTATCTAGAACCTATAAAAAGAAACCTGAAGGCCTGGGTTTTATCCCAAAACTATGGTGACAGAAACAATATTACCATTCAAACCCTACATGACATGGCATTAAGTGGTTGCTTAATAAACTGTATTTATATGCAAATTGCAGTTGCGAGTGTTTGTGGCCAATTTAATAGGCTTTGTCTGGATTGTATACATGGCCAAGAAACGCCGTCAAGCCCGGGATCAGAGAGGCAACAGGCAGTAATGGACTTTTATGGACAACTTTGAAGGTCACTACAAAGAACAATGGAGTGTATCAACAGGTCTCAAGCAAAAATTTGGTATAGTTCATTCATGAACAAAAATTTGGTATGGTGACATTCTAACTTAGCAGCCTTGTTGCATATAAACAAACTATGTATGTACTGTGTTTTTTCAGGTGATGATGTTAAGCAGGACACAGTATAAATTTGGAAATGAGCTTTATAATATCTTACATCTGGTTACTACATAACTTTTTTTGTTATAATTGAAAGTAGTTGCCAACCATACTTGAACGTATCTGTGTATCAGTTCTGTTAATCTGATGCTTTTATACAAGCACTTTTAGGGTACTTTTGAACTAAGTTTCTAGCGCAAGTTTGGATGTCAGGAATCACAGCATTATGCTGTTTACTTTTGCTGCAGTATTTACCTATGAAGAAAACAACCATATCTTCATTATTTGGACATATAATTAATTTAATGGTTTACAGTAAGACCACATTTAAGGATGTTTTTAATGGTAGATGTTAAAATATGTGCTGCCATTGTTGTAAAGTTTGTAATATAAAAATTATAGGTATGGGTAAAAAAAGAATGCTTTGGATTTTATACATGCCATGGGAATATATTCTTCCCTGTTATTATGTGGGTAACACTATTAGCCACGTGCTTGTGCAAATGATTTGTGGTAAAACTAGGTGGATCTGATGCAGTGGGATTGTCACTAACAAAGTGCAATAAGTTAAGACTAATGACAAATCTTACAATTAAGGGGATATTGAATGCATGGTGCTATGGGCCAGTTCTTTCCATGTACAATATTCAAACTTCAAATGAAATGTTCATAAATTTTCTCGAATTAGATGGTACATAGACCTTCTAATTTGACCTCACTAGGAAGAGAAAAGGGTTATGAAGTTCATTCACCAACAAATGCACTCTTTATTAAACTAGACAAAATTTAAAAATTTACATTAAAAATCACTTTGGCTTGCTCCTACATGTTTTGGTCTACAACCATAATCAGGGAGCCTTCATTAGAGCCTGGCTAAAGTTATATTTAGGTTAAAATTGGTAAAAAACTTCGTCGTTATATGTTATGTGGTGGTGTGGCAGCATGTCATAGGTATGGTATGTGTACTGTGCGCTGTGTTGAGTGCAACTGCGCTCAACACAGCGCACAGTAAATATAACTTTAGCCAGGCTCTAATGAAGGCTCCCTGATGATGGTCATAGACTGAAACATGTAGGAGCAAGCCAAAGTGATTTTTAATGTAAATTATAAAACTTTGTTTAGTTTATAAAGAGTGCATTTGTTGGTGAAGGAACTTTATACATATCAAAATGCACAATATGATGAAAAATTGGGTTAATTTGGAAGGTTAAAACAGCGCATTTTTGTCAGGTCATTCCTCTATATGTCTGTATTTAGACAACATGTCAAGTTTTTTTTTTGTGAGGATTTTTATTATGCATATGACTGTACCTTAGAACAAAGTAGTATTTTGCTGCACAGGTACTATAAAAGTTACCTCTCTGACAAATCACATCAGAATGTCCAAAGTTGCCGCTGATGGTCATAGAACCACCCTTCATCATTGGATAGAGGATCAATAGGTGGTTAACATCCATAATTAAAAAAAAAAGCCCAGAATTTCACCTTGGGAGAAGTATAGATGTATTTTTTTACATTCATTGTTCTGTGCATAATTATAATTGTTTCAAAATAATTACCAACACGATGACACTTATGGACTATCCTTTATTTCAGGGGTAGTCGTCATTTACTCTACATGTTTCGAGCTTTCAGGAAGCTCATCTTTTGCTGTATCCCTCCTGTTCTCCTACAGTCGGGAACAGAACACGTAGGAGAACGGGAGGGATACAGCAAAAGATTACACAGTATGCCAGAGGCTGCCTGTACAGGGAAAAATGGACTCCTGATGATGAGCTTCCTGAAAGCTCGAAACATGTAGAGTGAATGACGACTACCCCTGAAATAAAGGATAGTCCATAAGTGTCATCGTGTTGGTAATTATTTTGAAACATAGATGTATTAATTTTTTTAAAAAGAAATGCTGCAATACTCATTACTTAAATTACATGATTTTGCCTGTCCTGTATACCACCACAAAAAGAGCATTTTTTATATTAGACAAGGTGGAATGGAAGGCATTGTTTTGCTAGTTCGTTCGTTAAAACATTATTGGTATACAGTATACTTAACAGGTATTATGTTGGGAGACATTAAAAATCTCAGGTATGGCTGCCAAACATCCTTTCTATGATGGAGTTTGTGGAACAGTCAAGCCATAGGGTCACCTGCCTATTGTAGTTACATTCCAGTAATTTCCATACTTCTTGAATGGTGTGACATGTGGTTATGAAGTGTGATTGAAATGAGGGTTGCTGACAACCCCAACAGGGAGGCCAGATTCAACAAAATGTGACACTTAATACCTTAATAAGCGAACTGATATAATACAAGGGCAAGATGAATACTTTGAAAGATTAAATTCCTTTGTTTCCATTTTATATCATTATATTATATATATATGTATATATAAAGCAGTAGCAGTTGCTTTATTAGAATAGAAAGGGGCTACAGGGTGTAATCCAAATCAATTTATTTTCTCAATTAAATGAATTTAAAAAGAAGATAAGTTTTATGTTACCATGGGAAGGTTTCGGTGAACTGGGCTCACCTTATCCAAGGACAGAGCTGGTGCTGTCAACCTGTAATATGGATTTTAAAAGACAGGGATAATGAATGTGTAAGAGCTTAAAATAATAGTTACATTTGGTGTCCTTTCCATTCATTTCATAGATTTGGGGTTACAGGCTATTCAGTGTGTTAAAATATGTGGTTAATGCTTGTGTGGGTGCCTGGATTCTCCTGTTGATAAAGATAGTATAATATATACTGAATTGTGATGATGTATCTCACGTATCCATTTCTCTTGTTTTCAATAAACTCCCAAGTCCCTCCTGCACTGCAGTTGTTAAAGTAACTGGTATTTCCTGGACAGTTTGGATGTGTTCACTTGCACACTTATTGCACAATATTGTATCATCCTGGAACTCTTGGTTTGCCTAGTGATTTCTGTCTTTAGAAAGTACATCCTAACAGCACAATATACACCTTACTCTTTTCTTGTTTGGGAGGTGTCCTGTTTTAATCTGAAGGGACCAGCTTTTCTGAGTGTGGGTTTTCATATGTTGTTGGTCCTACAGGAATACTGGGTGTATATCCCAGTGAGCAGAGCATGCCATTACCTAACTCAGGAACCTGGGTTGCTACACTAGCATTAGTGTAATGGGTGAGCCGTGTAATCTCATACAGCAAGATGCAATGGATAGATGCATGACACGCATCTTCTTCCCTCAACTAAAATGAAATAAATAAATTTAGTTCAGGCTGCACAGAAAATGAGTGTCAATAAAAATGACTATTCTGGTTCTTGGATTACACAGTTTCAAAAGTCTGTATATGCCTGCCAGGACACATGGTGTGCATCTATGAGTATTTGACATATGTTATCTTCCTGAAGTTGTAAAAGTATAAAGCACATTTTGTAAGTTGCTGTGTATATATATTTTTTACTCAGTGAATTAAAGTAGCTATATCTGAAGTGTGTTTATGTTATTACTGTAGTAACAGTACATCCCAGTAGAACTCCTGATCGATGTTCCTGTAGTAATGTACATGCAAATATAGATTGCATGCACAAATAAAGATATCAGGTATGTAAAGGGCAGTCTTGGAACACTGAGTGCATGAGACTACTACTATTGTATGAAGTTACAGATATTAATCCTGTATTTTTTTTTATCATGACTGTGATAGTGGCAACAAAACAGAGCAGAAAATCTGTAGACTGCGCTGTTAACACACTTTTCATCACTTTTAATTTCTTCATCTTCTTACCTATCATTATACACTGATTTTGAAAAGTCAACAAGAACTATTAATATGAGACTACAAATATTTTACAGACGGTATTAACCCTTCAGCACAGTTTCGCATACATGGTATGTTGGATAAATTATCCACACATGATTTCATGTACACTGTACATTCAGGAGCAAGCTGTAGTTGTAAGGCCTCTAGCTATGGAACTAAGAAAAGTACTGAGATGGGGGTTGAACCAATCTACTGCAGAGACATGGGTGCTGGGTGCTTTACATTTTTGATTCACAAATTTGTTGGAATACATATTACAGTCAGCATCTCTTTGAAGAGTCAAGTTTTCTAAGCTGGGATGCTGTGTTGCTCAGTGTCTTATTCCAGATGTTTTAAAACATCATAGTGCCTTCACTTTCAAGGTCAAGCAGCCCAAGAATAGCCATACAGGAAAACGGTGTATTATTAGGTATGGGTGATAAGGGTAGTGAATGGCCAGAGAGGGTTACAGACCAGTGGGGGTGGTATTGAAGTGGCCTCAGTGTACTGGCTGGGGGAGAACATTAAGGTGTAGAAATAAAGATGCAAAAATAAAATAATGAAGATAAACTGACATTACATGAGTAAATTAATTAAAATTAAATAAATATAAAAAACGAGAATGAAAAGAGATGTGGGCTCTGGAAAGGCTGTTATTCAATATTCATAATATGAATGCAATAAGGTAACATGGGGTGGCCCAAATTGTATTATCATCATTCAGTATCCACCAGGGTGACTAAGGGATCTGGGATGCAATTCAGGTAACACATGGAGTATTAATTTAGAAATAGTAAAACAAGTGAAAAAGTTAAATGGTAATAAATTCAATAATTTATTTAAAAAAAAAAGAGTTGTGTGGACCTAAAAAGGGTCATAACTTCATAGTAGTAAGGTAAGATGTGACAATGAAGTGGCCTGGGCTTCACTGTCACCAGGACAACTTGGGGGTAGGATGAAAAAATAAGAAGGGCCTGTGCTTCATTGTCACTGTGAGGTATCCACCAGGGCAACATAACTCTATTCATATACAAGGACCTGCTGATAGTAGCTTGGTAATGACAGCTTTTCCTGGCCCAGTAAAGAAGCACATTTATATTGCTTCCAATAAAGTCAGAAGATATGAACTGATGCCTGCTGTGCTAGCACTACCACAGTACACTAATGCATATCAGTACTTCTCACATGGTTATACCATCCTATTCTAGCAAGGATAAAAATCAATCACAAAAATTCTGTTTGAGCAATCTGAGTCTGCCAGTTGTTTAAGGACTTCTTTTTGAAAAGTCAATGGATGTTGTGTCTGGACAAGTAGTTCACATTGTTTTGAAGGGTCTTGATCCTGAAGGTAAAGGCACTGCATTTACTCGAAACATCAGAACTACTTACCCAATTGCACAGCATCACATCCCAGAAGACTTGTACCTTCAGTGACACCTCTGAGAACCTCAAAGTTAATGGTGGTTCCACTGCACAAAGGGTCATTATGGTAGGCAGAATTTCCCTCTGGCCTTTGTGTGTAGTACATGTATGTGTAATCACACATTGAGCAAGGCTGGATGACGAACAACCCCACC
>Ga0123354_10003739_pt1 | contig 21192 bp, 9 predicted proteins | sample TergutLab28metaG_2_FD_97872 | JGI IMG/M metagenome (GOLD analysis project Ga0123354, IMG submission 97872) | Labiotermes labralis P4 segment gut microbial communities from Petit-Saut dam, French Guiana - Lab288 P4 | ecosystem: Host-associated > Arthropoda: Insects > Digestive system > Gut ... | reverse complement strand
AATAATAATAATAATAATAATAATAATAATGTGATTGAACACGTGTATAAGTGTGCATTTGTTGGTTAATCATATAATACCCTTTAATGCACAAACATGGAACACATACGCTTCTCACATAATCTGCATATGTTCAACATCTCAGAAAAAAATGGAATACAACAGGGCAGTCCATCAGCCATTTACAGACTTCCAACACAGCCTATGATTTCGTTACGAAGCAGATTTTTTACAATGAACCCTGCATGTAGCAGAACTGTGAGGGACTTTATGAGACCACATCTAGAAACTTCTCAATAATGGAAATATGCATGAAGATCAATAACTCCATAAACATCTGCCAGAATATATAATGACTCTGCATGTAATCTTCAGTTGTCAAGAAAATACCTACAGACAACATAACTTTGTGAGCAATTATAAGGTGACTGCTCATTTTCCTGACAACAAAAATCTCACCCTACATTCAGGCAACTATGGTAATCGCTTTTTGAAGTTCACTAATTTTTCTACAAAATTTAGGCATTTTGAAGGGCTTCTCCAAGTCTGTTTTAAATGAACACAATTTTCAACTGTCCCACAAGGACACCAAATGCTAGCTGAAGTCATGGCCATGGAAAATATATAATAATGTCAAATAATAAAAGGAAAATTCATCTTTAGTAATGCAAATACATGCAGGTTGCTCATTACACACATCTTTATCTCACTATAACCTTTCCACATACAGTATGCATGGCTTTGTTCAAGTAACACAGAACAAAAACTTCCTTCATCCTGTCACTGTTCATTATTGAATACTACACACTGCTCAATAATAAAGACACAATGCCTACACAAAAAATGAGACACTTTAAATGCAGTTGTGTTGCTTTTAACAATTTAAATAAAAAATTAAAATTCCAACTTTGATACCAAGCTGCTTAATCATTCCTCTCAGATGAACTTACAACCTGACACATAATGTGATCAAGTACTTGTAGTGTCTCGAATGGCTGCAATATGACACTAAAGCAGTAACGAAAAAACTCCTCTGGTCGGTGTACACAAAATAGAATCTGCAAAGTCATTTGGCACCCATTGCACAGCTGCAGCTTGCTTGCAAAACTCTGAAGTAACACCTTCAAAAGCCAGATGCCCCTGGTGATTTGCACACATCAGAAAATTCAGGTTTCAAAAAAAAAATTTGTGAATCATGTTTTGCTTCTGATTAAGCACAACTGCTACAGAAACCTACGTGATGTTAGGTCTTGTTAACCAAGCAGAAACAATGAGTAGATAACATATTATCAGTTTTCAAAGTTCAAAATTCGGCTGACTTCACATAATAACATTGTGTATTCAGGACATCCACCTATGAAGAAACTAGAAAAAAAAGTAGCTTAACTGAAGGAAGCTGTTCACAAAAATAGGCACATAACTATCTGTAAATTTTCTAAGGATGAGGCAGCTGCACTTAGATCATATCAAAGTGCTTTAACACAAAATGAACATGACAAATTTGTGTCTTATATGTTGACTGAAAAGCAAAAGCAGTATAGCAGTCTATCTTGGACATCTTCTGGAAAAACATCAAGAAACCCCCTAATTCCTTTCAAAGTCACCACAGATGACAACCCTAAAACAAGTATAACTATCTTCAGTGGAAGAATCCATCATCTCAGCACCCAAAGAAGGCCCAACATGTTTTATCAGGTATAAGGGGTAGTAATGCTAAATCCTATAGCCTCTCCTAACCAACAGTCATCCTCACCTTCTCATGGTATACCCTGTTCCCACATACAAGCAATGATCACTGAGTCACTGGAGAATAACCATTTCATCAGGAATGAAGGAAATGTCATCTCAAACATGCCTTATCCTGCTCTGGGCTCATAATCCATTCAGGGGAAATTCTAACTACTGGTATGTCTCACAAGAAGATGATGGGCAGACTATTCCCAAAAGACAACTCAGAAATGAAAGAGGTACTATAATTTAAATATGCAACCTGGAATGTTTGTGAACTAGGAGAAAAGGAAGAAGAATTTGACAAAACTAAAACAAAATAACATTAAAATCAGTAATTACATGAAGTAAAGAAATTGCAAGGTACTCAAGAAACTGACAATTATACAGTTATTTACAGTGGAGTTAACAGATATACCAGAAGTTAGCTGGGAGTAATGACATGGATCCGTAAATCAGTATCATATAAAATAGAATTATAGAAACAAGACTAAAAATACACAGGGGACATTTAACAATATTAGGAGTACAGATGCCAATAGAAAGGAATTTTATGAAACACTACAGAATTTATTGAATAAAGTGAACAAAATGATTACATAATGTTGACAGGGGACATGAACACCAGAGTAAGAAATAAAAGTCACTAACATAATGGTAGAAATGGAGAAGCTACATTAAATAACAATAAAAGACTGATAGATTTTTGCACATTTAATAGATTAAAAATAATGAACATATTTTTTAAGCATAAAGAAACCTATAAATTTACTTGGGAAGCTAGAAGGTACAAATCAGTGATTATTTTGTAATAAATACGGAAACTTTGACAGTAATACAAGACAATAGGTAGTTTATAGAAGCACTGAATTAGTGACCATTATATATTAAGTGCAGATGTAAATATTTAAGAAAGGTGACAGAAGAGACCCTAAATATTGCAGACAAATTAGTATCCTTAACACGTGCAATAAGATATACCCTAAAATCCTTAACAGAAAACTGCAGAGGTACTCAGAAAAGTTTATGACAGAAACACAAAAGGGATTCTGAAAGGGATGTTCATACAGAGATCCAACATTTTGCTGCAAATTATTAATTGAAAAATGAAGGGAAATAATTTGGAAACACACCTGTTTATAGATTATGAAAAAGCAACTGATTGTACACATAGATAGATTTTGACATGTTAAAATCTAGAAACATTCCACATACATCAATAAAGGCAAAGTGGACATATACACACAAAACAACATTAATAACATTTCACTTCAAACTATCAAAACTGGCAGAAATTAATAAAGGGGTAAGCCAGGTTGCCCTCTCTCACCTACGCTGTTTAATATACACTTTGATGAAATAATAACTAAATGGCAGACAGAAGAAATAAAAGGAATTCCACTTCCAAAAAATCAGCTACTGTTAATGTTATTATTTGCTGATGACCAAGTTATAATATCCAACACAGAATATAACTTGCAGAAAGCTGAGTATAAATTAAATAATAAGAGAATATGGTTTATCTACACAGAAAACAAAACTTATGGTACCGAAAGGACAACAGCCAGTTAGGTGTAAAATTGCAATAGATAACAAAATTATAGAACAAGTTAACTCCTTTAACTTCTTAGGAAATTTGATATCTTATGAAAAAAGAAGTGGATATTGAGAACAAATTGAATAATTATTTGAAAACAACAGGTATTATAAACAACACGATTAAACCACAGGTAACTTTCAAGAAAACAAGAATAAAATTAGACACTCTAATAGCCGTTTCAACTTTGTTAGAGAGTAGTGAAAACTGGACCACTGTAGCACAAGAAGCAATAAGAATAACAGCAGCAGAGATAAAATATATGAGAAAAAACAGCAGGATACACTTGGACAGATTACAAAACAAATACTGAGATTGCAAAGGAATTAAATATAACCCCAGTTCTGGACAAAATGCAGGACTACAGAAAAAACTGGTTGCAACTTATAAACAGAATGCCTCAAAGATTACCAAGGATAACAAACCCTCAGATCAAACAGCAGAAGAAACCAGGGCAGACCATTAAGGAGTCTAGATGTGTCAGACAGGAAAGGGTCAACAGGTGGTCCAGTGCCCTGTTAGCTGGATGATGGTGGTGGTGGTGGTGGTGGTGGTGGTGGTGGTGGTGATGATGATGATGATACATTTTATCCACTGTGAAAGGCATGCTGATTTGTGTTTTTCAACATCCATGGAAGTGTGTAACATGAATTCATCCAACAGGGACAAAGTGTAAATAATACTTCTATTCACATGTTCTGTGGCATCTATTTGAAGATGTACAATGTAAGAATTCTAGAAGTGATAGGAAGATTGGAATTGCCATCATGACAATGCATGACCTATGACACCACGGTCAGACTAGTGAATAGGCTACAGGCTGGATGACTGAAGAGTCAATGGGTCTATTCCCAGTATGGGCAAGAGATTTTTCTCTTCTACACAGTGTCCACATCAGCTCTGGGGTCTCCTGTTTCCCATCCAATGGGTACCAGAAACTCTTTCCTTGAAGATTACGTGGGAGGGGCAAGGAGCTGAACCCTCTCTTCCATCTAGCACCAAGGTTAAATAACAGTGGAGTTATACCCCCCATCTACCATCACAGCATGCTAAGTAACAACTGTACCTTTTATTATGACAGTGCTTGCTCTTAAGAGAAATGTCCAGCTAAACACAACACAATTTTTGTTCCACAACTTCCACGTTCCCCAGACCTAGTGTTGTGTGACTTTTTTCTTTTTATCCCAACACTCAAAATGGTACCAACGAGGATGAGTTTGATAATGATATCAGCACAGTTTGAAAACAACTGCATGCTGCACTTGCTGTCTTCAAAACAAGTGGTTTCTACAAACACTTTTGGATTGGCATTCACTGCTGGTCTCACAGCATCCAGTTGCAGCAGAACAGAGAGTAAATGCAGTTATCAAACATCAACACAGTGTGACGAAATAATCTGACCACACCATGTATTGGGCTCAAATTCATTCACTTCTACTCATTTATCACAATACCTTTTGCCCACAAGACAGCTACAATGACCACAAGCACCAGGTTGACATCTACCAGTCATCTAGTTCTCGATTTCTTACTATTATTCCTTTCTAAACTATGGTCAAAGGTAAAATATTTTGAATTAAACTTCAAGGCACAGTGAAAAAAGTTATAAGCAATGCACTCTAGCATATGAATCCAACTATCTATTTCACCAATGACCATAAACAAACAAATAAACATGCCTATTAAATATATGGGACACTATAGCATTGCTGCTTTCAGAATTTGATGTAGAAAATGGAGGAAAGGGGAAACAGTTCTTGTATGAGAACTATTCAAATTAAATGATTTTAAAGGCAGGAAGAAATGAAAGAGTGTATAAAGATTTTAATGTTTATTATGATAAGCACATAATAGATGCATGAACACTGCCATATATTTCCCCAACAATGACATAAGTAAAAATTAAAGATATAACATGATAACATCTTAATAAATAAATAGGGCTATATTTATTATGTAATGAATTATAAAAAGCAAAAACATTTTAATCTGAATTTAATGTTTAGTACTGAACTCATATGTATGACAATGTGGCATACAGTTGGCCCTTATATACATAAAAATTTAGTAAACATCTTGTTGGGCTACTGCATCCCGGCAAACATTCAATGTCCAACAGACCTTGCGGCTCCTAGTGAGGATGACACAAAATAATGGCCACTGCATATACCAGATTATATGCTACTAATTTCACAAGAACTGACACAAAAAAATATAGTAACTGCACTTTTTCTTGTCGTAATAGGTCCCTTTTCTGACAGTTCACATACCATGTGAATGGGACAGACATCCCTACTGTTACAAAACTACTTATATTCAAAGAATGCTTGCTCTTGTTCAGTGCAGAATTTTTGCTTTGTGTTTATCTACAAGAGCAAAGATAAAGTTACACACACGAATTCACAGGTTGTTGTGTATTAAGTCTCTCATCGAGAGAACATCTATGAACAGAGCGTGAAGAAGAATGTTTGGACCTCAAGGGGGGCAGGGGGGAGTATGAAAAGCTTTGAGAAAACTGCATGGTCAAGGAACTACTACCTTCTCAAGACAGAGTGTGCTCCAAGGACACAGCAGGCAGTAACGTGTCACAAAACAGCAACAACAGCAATCACATCAGCACATTAAAAATTGTACGGCTATCCTAGTTGGTTAAAAAGATGTACGAATTATAATTTGTGTAACATACCTAAGTATGGAAATTTCCTTTGGAGATTACAATTCTGTTCTCTAGTATCAAAAATTCTTGTTTATCTGAGTGTTTCACAAAATAAATTATACTGAAAAAATTGCTTCTTTATTACTACAATTTCATAAATACATGTTCCTGTTGAACAAAATTATTTACCACTGCAAAGCCATAGAATACTCACATGATACATCCAACACAGGAACCAGAATACAGAAAAGTAATATGTTTCATAAATCAGCCATCTTAGAACGTCACATGCTTCTAAAAACAATTCTGAACACGCCAAACTGCTTCTAGTAACAACACCAAAACCTTTTACATTGAGCACCCTCCGCAACTGATCTCTGAGCACTCAGAACACCACCGCACACAAATATGTACTTAAAGAAATGTATATTGAAAGTATACAGTTTGGTACATACAATTCAACAATTACAAAATATCTTTCACAGAGTGTGTTTTTAATGCCCACAGCTGTTCTCTCAACGGCAAGCAAGCAATGTTCTTAAGGTAATACCTTTGCACAAATGAGATTAATACAAAGAAGTTCTGGACTACTGCTTCATTTCACGTGATTCTGCTTTGCATATATCATGGACAAACTATGTATTCACCAAATTGTGTCTTTTGTAAGTGTGTGAATTCAAACTGAAACACCTACAAAACATCTTGTAGTTCCATGCAGTGAATGTCACTGAAGAACAATATACATGTCAAAAACAAAGTAAGATAATGGGCCTGTGCCTGCATTGTACTTGGGATTTATAAAAACATGCAATAAAACTTTTTAAATTCAACATTCACACACTCCATAAACAGTAATGTAAGGTCAACAGCGCACCAAAATAACCTATCACTAAGTTCACACACACTGTGGAAAAGCTAACACACTTTTAAAAATTCAGATTAAGGCATTAAATTTCTCTTCCAATTTTTCAGATGATGTATGAATTCCCTCTCTGTACATCATGTTTGACTCACTTTACAGAAGATACCACTGACCATTAATCCAGCACTCTGCTGGACCAACTAACAGACCCATCAGAAAAATAGTGTATGCTGTTAGACAGCACACACTGCAAATGACCACCGGTTTTTGTGACTTTGTTCAAATGCAAGTATGTTATGAGATTATGACACCTTACAGTTGTTATGAACAGAATTTCCTGTTATCTTCTCCATATGTGAAATCAACAATTTGAAACCACTAATGACCAGTTCATGGTGATGTTACTGCTGTTGTTGATATTGTGCTACAAAGTAATTCTCCTGTCAACTATTGCCTTCTCCAATTTTTTTGTCTCATAATTATCTTTTTCCCTACTTAAGAAGTTGTACCCCCCCCACATTAGAATAAAATCATGTCCAAATCAGAAAAGATGAAAAACATGCAATACTCTTCCACTGTGAGAGTTTGGGTTCTCACAATGGTACTGCTGAAAGTTCAGTTCCTCTGGGATGTGACACTGTGTCATTTGGAGTGTAGTTCCTGAGTTTTACCATTGGAAACTACACACCCAACAACAGGAGCATCATATCCCTGAAGAATTTATTCTTCCCCCTTCCACTGCATTAGTCACACAAGATTTGGAGCTAAAACCATTCAGACAGGAGAGCAAAGCTTGCCAGTGCCATGAAAAAACGTTCATGGAACAATTTCACTAACATGGGTACAATGATAAAATCCTGACATTTGTTAAACCTAGTAAGTAAAAATACAGTTTTGTGCCTAAATACAACATCCTGCAGCATAAAACCAAACACTTGGAGCAGCAAGACTGACCAAGGATAAGGGACAGGGAGCATACAGAAAACAGGGTGGAGGCAAACTGTATCTGAAGGAGACGAAATGGACGGAAATGCCCACTGCTTATCAGGATGCTGAGTGTGATGAAGTGTTGCATATTGAGTGCCCTAAGTAAGTGAAATCTTACACAGCCTATAATATTTACTTACATTAGCAGAATAATAATATTTGTTTGAAAGTTCATACAAATATTTACACAGTGTGATACTTTTATAATTTTTAGGAATTCATGTAAGTGACAGTTCACACTCAATACAGACTACAGCTTAAGGAGTCATATTTTCACACAGGAAAAAAGGCCTTCTGAATTCATTTCAGTTGATACACAATGCTCAAGAACACTACACTCTAAACTGTGTTAAATAAAGTAAACTGCCATTTACGGACTCACAGACATCAGTAATCTGATATCAACAAAATATGAGATGTTCTACTCGTACTCTCATTAAGCAACATAACCTTAGATTTAAAAAAAAAGTGACAGAGTTGCTAATATGACTGTTTTTTCTTCTGTTCCTCCCCCTGAAAGTTGGAATAACACAATCACTTTACATCCCAGTCATTTTGACTTACTCGCCACCACTATCAGAGAAACACTATTTTCTGCCTCCTGTTTTGCACAAACACTGTCAGTGAACTTCGAGCATAATGTCAAAACACCGAATTACAATGAATGATGAAGATAAAATGGAGAAGAAGGACTTGGGAACAAATTTGAGATGGCATCCTGAAATTCACTTCAAGGGGCTGAGGAAAACCATGAAAGACCTTCACTCAGTTAACTGATGTCCCAACCACGACTCAAACCAAGTGCCTCCTGGATAAGGGTCAGAAGTGGCACCACCTGTGTGAACTTGCTCAACATGTTTATATATTAAACGTCTAATACCCATTCTTTAACCAATACTAGAATAAAGTGTAAAATTCAGCATCAGCTTCCTGGAGCAGACTGCTCTCAACAACAATACAGGAAAGTACATACTTTTGGAAACTCTCCACAACAAGCCAATCCAGCAGCCAAATTAAAAAAAAAAGTATACTCATTTGTTTCCCAAATATCTACACTGTTTCTCCGTGCAATTCACAACCAGTGGCTCAAAGTCCATGTACCATCTGCTAGCCAAATGTTTAAAAAGACAGGCATGCTTTGCTGACTACAATTCCTCCATAACACTTTCTACAGCTTCCAAGAAATTAATGTAAAATATAAAATAACTTGAAACAAAGATTCAATTATACTTCTTCAATATCATCACATTTCTGCAGGAAAATATACCAACAAGCTCCACAGTAATCTATGTCTAAACAGCAGGAACAGGCATAATTACAGTGTGATTAATGACTTCATTACTGATATTACCTAATTAATTCACAGAAATTGTAAAATAATTATTTGCAATGCCACGAGAACTATGAGCAACAGTTTTCAAAGGTGGCATTCAGTATGTTGGACATACTCACTCTTCCTGACACTGTACCCTACATGCAAGAGGAAGTTACAGCAGTGATTTTACATAACCAAAAAGACAGGTGGTTATTTTTTCTTACTGTCTCGATACCCCAATATAATGAAGCATACACAAATTCCCACTGGCTGGCACTACTTGATGGAAGTAGAGCTGTACACTCGAAACACAAGATAACACAAACATGCATAATGTAACAAGTAATGAGGTGTGTCTCCCTCTGCGTCAGTGAAGTTAATCCATAAATGCGAAGTGGGCAGAATACCAAACACAACCCCGGTATGGCTTCATGCCAAGGATGTCTACTACACAAACAGTAAGAGAACTATTCACTGAAATATGTAAGAATGTCTGTCTACAGAAGAGCCGTTTGTATGATCAGTTCACAGATCACACACAAGTATGTGACAGCTTAGATGCAGGACGACTAATAGAGAAAACGGAATCAAGCCTTGGAAAATATGACTTTCATCATAAGTGTCTTATAACTACATCAGTGTAAGCAAAGGCACTCTTTCTGAAAGTGTAACTTAGATAAATGGCATGTTCCTAGCTGACCCACTGAGGTTCCTATCGTTCAACTTAATTTGCAGACATAACAGTAAGTGTAAACCTCCATAATGTAAAATGGTAATGTACAAGGATGACATGGCCTTACTCCCAACAAATTCAAAACTTATAAACAGCATTTGACAGCTCCAGTGAGGGGGGATAGAGAGAGATAGAGAGGAAACAGCATGCATGTTAACCTCTATCCTACTGAGATGGTAATTCAAATAAAGTTATAAAAAAATAGCATTTTGTAGAAACAGAGATTATGTAGCAAAAATTCTGTTAACTTCCTTCTTGCCTAAATATATAATTTACATATAATTTAGAATATAGAATTTCTAGGAGTGTTTTCCAAAAGATCCAACTGCAGGTCTTTAAGAAGTTAATGGCAACAAAATGAAAGTTAGTGAGATCCTAACAATATTACATGACACCTGGAATCATTTCATTCATGGACTTGCCCTTCATCTGGTGTTAACAATAGTGAAAAATTACTTAAATGTATTGTTTCAGATATTTTTATTGTTTTTAACATGAGAAAATAGGCAAAATCAATTGAGTGATTTCAATAGTAACAAAATTCAGAAACAGAGAACAGCTGACCAGAAATGATCACCTCATCTGTGAGATGGAAAAAAAGAAAATGTGTTATTCAAGTACTGGGAGCAACGCAGCCAACATGGTGAATGACATTCAAACTGCACACTCGGACTAACCAAATCATGACATCCTCAACCGAGACGTACTCAATGAGCAGAGTTTCCCCTACAGCGATCCATGGGATACAACTTACTTGGCAAAACTTCAAGGACACCTGAAGAAGCTTGCGAGTGTAAAACCTAGGTTTCTGCAGAGAACACCACATGCCAAAAAACATGCACATCATACTAACTTATGCCCTAGCTGGAGACACATCTTCCTGAAGACATCAGATGGGTTTACAAATCTCTTAAAACTGCTCTGTATCAGAGAATCCTGCAAGAAAGGCACAATAATGATATCTCTATCACTGTCCCATTCTACTACACAGTTGCCAGGTATAAGACATGTGGTAAGAGCAAAATTTTAAACTTTGTAAGCTTGTCCATGCTTTCAGTTGGCATATGAGAATCTGTACAACCAGTTGCCATCCATTTAACCCAGCTGGTGTTTGTACAGTGTGTGGTATGAGAACATAAAGGACAGTTGCAAAAGTATGCAATCACTGAATTCACTTTTCCCGCACTAGTGACTACAAAACACAGTACAGTCAATCTACATTCAATACTACGTGTATAATTTGTAGGCACAGTGCCACATTCAGAATAAAATTATACCATAATACTGACATATAGGCTAAATCTGATGAAACTACTGACACAACCACTATGTCAAAGTACCATAAGAGCACTAATAAAGGCCCAACAACTGGATGTGTTGTCAAATATCAGGTACTCATCTTCTAACCAGAACACTGTAGCATGGATGGCAATGCACTGTTATAAGTGCAACTCCACAATCACTACAACATAAATACCATCTAACTGCACCAATATTTATGAATAACTATAATAACAGCTACAGGCTTATTGCTTAGTGGCACACTACAGAGTAAATATCAACACAAAACACATGGTGTGTATACTGACATGACATTTATACCATGAAAACTTAGCTTGCAAATGTAAAGCACTAAGCAGTTTTCAGATTTTAATTCTTATTGAACTATTTTCCAGGACACTAATAGATGTTTGTTTGCTATCTAGCATAAATTTGTAAAGATACATAAAACATCTATAATAATTTCCTATTTTATACATTTTAGCAATGTTTTTATTAATTATTACTACTACTTACTTACTTACTTACTGCAATTGAGTTTTCACTCAGAGTAAATTAACGTATATATGCACATCCTTGGAAACACTTATGTTTGCAAGTAAGCTTTCCCTGCAGATGGCCATCATGGGCTGAATCATGCAGGAGAAGTATTACAAAATGCCAAATAGTTATTCATACATATACGCGCAATTTGTTGGTATTATATTGTACTGTTTATCATCTGCATTGAACATATATATAACAAGTTTCCACAATCTACATCATCTGCAGATGACAGCCACGTTACAAAACATAAAATTAGCAAACAAGCAAAGTTTAAAAAAGTTCAAAAATGCAATGGAGAATACTTTCATTTTATGTCCACATTTTAAAACCCAGGGTGTCTGTTCAAAACACAAAACATAATTAAAATGTAAGAACAGATCTTTTGTTTAACCAGCAAGAAAATCTCATAAATGCTGATTATGATCCTGAAGTTCAGAAATATACATATATATATGACTGTATACTTACATAAGAAACACAGAGTCCACACAGTAATTATCTTCAACTGATGCCTTAGAGAATAATTCTGTAGAACAGGCGTACAGAAAAACTAGGTGCCAGGTTGCCCGGGCAACTGAATTTTGTAAGGTGGTACCTAGTATTGTCGGTCCTTAGTATAAAGCTTGCTTCATGTCTCCCTTCTCATCCCTATAATTTTGTGGTGATTCCTAGATTTGTGGAAAATTTATGCACCCCTACTGTAGAAAATTATGCAATAATCCAGTGAGATTTTGGTGATGTTCAGAAGACTGTGGTATCTAACAAAGAATAGAAGCATGGCTTATTTCACCGGTAATATGAAAATATTTGCAATTCTACGAATACCAGGACCATAAAAAAAACTGATGTTTCTGTAACAGAAGCAACATCTATGACTGAATATATTACTAAAGGATATTTGACTTAGCTGATTCATATTGTTGGTAACTATTCAGACTGTTTTGTGTGGCAGCAGGCAATGCACCACTCAATGCTATTTAAATTTGACAGCAGAAGGGTCCATGCCATTCAGGTCAATGTACTAATACAGTTGATATTAGGTTATTCTAGACCATATTTAAGGAATGTGCTAAGACATTGTTTCGTCTGGCTTGCAGACATATCACTGGAATTTTTCACTAACATAATCCTTCCGGCCGCACTATGGGCCTGTGGTCGACTCGTCCTCTAAAAGAAATTAGTACCAGAAAATATTTCCTGGCGGTAAAGGTGGCTGGTTTGTAGGGGTGACAACTTTACCACCTTCATGTGCCTACTGTTACGAAATCTGGGAGCCTCAGCCTCCTGGAACCCTCAGGGCCTGTACAGGGATTGCTGTACCTTTTGCAGAAATATCATACATAGCAAATATACTGTTCATTGCAAAACAATATATTCTTAATGCTTTTTTTTAATTTGTTTTTAGTGCACGAATTATTAACATACACTTTACTCTTTAACATGCATCACAAGTAAAAAAAATGTAAAAGTTTCAGATCTGGCAAACAAGAAGGCCCCAATCCTTTTTTAATTTTCTGCCACCAAAACCACTCTATAACAACAACAGAATTTAGTTAAAAATCATACTATTATAGCACAAATAGTTACAGAATGAAACACACCAGTGTAAACTTACGGTCTCAAAAGAGAATAGGCCCATCATTCCTAGAGCAAATTTTTTACTTGTGCAACATGTTAAAGGATAGTGTATAATATTGTTCACGAAGGTGACAGCCTGAAATTAAGAACTCAGAATATGCTATGCTATGCTGTGATAATATGTCTAATAATTAAATGGCATATTGTGATACAATGAAATAATCTTTAATAAATTACGACTTTAAATGCGATAGGTATATACATTAAAAAAGTCTGTGAACTGTACCATTATCTTGCTGAAAAAATTCATTCTGGCTTCATTATCTGCGTCAAAGATTTCATGAACTACAGCTGTCTTATACTAGAATGCTCATAACATAATTCAGTCACATATTTGTGCTGATGATGCAGACACAAGTGTCTAGTGTGCCAGATGATGCAACAGTTTACTTGGATATGTCTTATATGTAGCTCCAATTTCATCTAATTGTTCCTTATATAGCAAATGTATTCTGCTGTTTTATTCCTGCCTAGATTGGAACCCATTGCTCAAAACCTTGTCATGTTCTTGTAAATTGTTGTCATGTTTCAAACTTGTACATCAGGAAACTTTCTCTTCTTACAGGATCAGTATTTAGCATATATATCATACAGAAACAAGTGGATGTTACTGTGGTACTTCCATTGCAAAGAAAGACTGACTTCAGACATGTTACGTCTGTGCAACAGAACAAATTTATGGCGCTTGGTCAGTCTGCCTAGGTCTATGTCATATGGTAGCTAACAGAAAGTGACAAAACAATATGTGTCAGATATAGTATGTACCCTGTATAACCATAACACATTACCTTAATTATGGTCTGGAATTCATGTTGGATGTAACTGAAACCATAATGAATGCTGTCAACAAAAGACACTGGCTGTTAAGGTATGAGTCAGTTAACAGTTAGCAAGGTTAGTAAGCATCCTGGAAGTTTCCTCCCTTCCTCTCTCTCTGACCCCATCTTGCAAGCTTGTAGTTTGTTGATCATTTATTACACCATATTCATGCATAACATAAAATGAAAGAAAACTGAGACTGCAGAACCATGACTTTGAGTTTCTGTCATTAAAATACAAATGCTAAAGTCAAACCTTGGTTATAAAATGAAAGTTGAACCATGCTTGTACTTGACTAGCGTTTCTGCTTGAAACATATAATGGAAACTGTAACTTACAGTTCTGTCACTACAACGAAACCTTAAAGACTAACTCTGGTGGCAATATAACACACCAGTCTTGAAAGAATGAAGTTTGTGCTTGAAATTTATGTTGTCAGGCATAAAGTGATTGCTGTCACTAAAATAAAACTTCACACCCTATCATTTTTCATGTATCTTTAGTACCTGTCACTAAAACGAAACTTCTGAGCCCAGGCTTGTCAAATACCTTGTGTTAATAAAATGAACTCTCAAAATTAAAACCTTGGTGATAAAATAAAAGGCAAGTATTCTTAATATATTGAAGCCCAGCCTTGCTGAAATACAATTTGCAATTTTACTGCATCCAGAAAATGGCAAATAGAGATACTGTCATTAGCATGAAACCCCAAACTCTAACATCTATTTTTTTGTCACGTATCTTGGGTACTGTGACTTGTGTTTGTGTGGCTTTGTTGGGTTGGCAACAGTAACCTAATACAGTTTAAAATCTTTAATATGTGAGAAGTATAAAACACAGCTAAGATGGTATATATTATACTTACACTATCATTTTCATTAAACTATATTATCTGGGTAGGGAAATAGCAATGTTTTTAAGTGTTAATGAATGCATACTCTTCAACAGTTGTGTCAGAAAATTAATCACCATGCTCCTATTCAGTATTAATGGAAGCTGATATATAACAGAGGAAATGGATATGGCCTAATTTAAAATAAACAGGATATCATACCAAAACTTCAACATATCACATAAGCAGTCAATCAACTTGAGGGACCTGGCAAATGAAGAACAAATCAAATTCATGAAGCACTTCAATGTTATGTCGGTTGAATGACATGGGATGTTAACAAAAATGTCTGACAATGATCTACACTGAATGTCACGTATACCTAGCACTTACCTCTCATTTTCTGAATACAGTTTTCCTCTCCCCCACCAGACTATGACAGTCTACATTATCTCCCATAAAATGCTTACATCTACACTACTTTTATCCAAAACATTACTCCTACACTGCTTGTGTAAATACAAACCTGCTGCGTATCTGCAATGCTTGATCAACAGTAAAACTGAGCAGAGTTGTGAAAAGGGTAATCGGTCACATTCATTTGGCCATAACGATTTTAGTAATACGTTCAAGGTAAATTTGTGTTATGTTTCCTACCAACTCAAACTACAGCAGAAGAATTTTCAGCAAATCCGTATGGAGACACACAAATGTCATCCTTACTTCACGCTAGTCACTCCATCCTCACATTACTACTAACTGTACAATCATTATATGGACACCTTAATTTTTAGTCGATTAATAATCATTTACTTACGACAAAAAATGAGTGCAGAAGAATTTTGTACATACTGTTCCCATTGCCAAACTAGCTACCTGAACACCCACCATCGATATTCTAACATAACCTGTCATGTTGTCTAAATTAATACCGCAACAGTAACTTTACCAGCACGTATAAGACGTAAAACTATCACATTCACTATGGAGGTCATTTATAGGTCGGCATAGCAGAACATCACTAACCATTACCAATTTTACTTGTCACTCGTCAGACTTGAAGCACATGTATTAATAATGCAATAACATGACCATAAGAACTGAGAAAAACCTCATATAAAGCAAACATACTTGAGCCCTATTGTTTTAAGGTGTTGACCAATCAGTCGCACAATGTCTTGGTTGGTCTTGTCTATTATCTTAGGCGAAATTTCTCCATTTGGTGCTCCATTAACTGCATTGATATCGGACGTAAGTTCGGTGCCATTCTGTTCACTTGAAGATGCTGAATGGTCTTCGGACACTCCATTGCGTTGCGTACAGCCATTTGCTGCTTGCTGCATTGTAGCGTCCAAAGTTCGTGATTTTTTTCGCGGTGGCGGAGCAAGTCCACCGTCGTCCGACTCTCCGCTCGAGGCCAGGCTTGCTAACAGGTCGCCGTGATGAAATTTTCGGCCGCTCACGATATTTTCCGAAGAAATTTTGTTTGAATCCAATACTCAATCACACAACACTGCATACACCTCTGCCACAGCTGAGCAATGTTTAGATTGTGACGTCATAAACAAGGACCTGGGCATGAAGATCGTTGACTAGCACTTTCCAGCAAAAGGCGCTAAAGTATCTCGTAATTCTACTTCAATGCGAGTCACCAATGTAAGACTCTAAACGTTTACACTTTTGTCACTAGATGACAGCAAAGTTAACTAACAAACGTGTTCTTGTGAAGTCTTGTCGGAAGATGGCAATGCAAGCATAGTTCCTGCCGAATAAAAACATTTGTGGAACCTCGTAATTGGTGCTGCGGCTGTGGGTTGCAAGTCAGAGATGTGGCTCGATTCCCTGCACGTGCAATGCACAGCGGCGGCTCCTTCTTCGGGGGTATAGCGGCCGCAAAGTAAAGCTGACCATTCATCTCCACCCAGTACCGCATATCCTTTCATAGCGTGCACATACACAAGTCTACCGTTACCCGACTACTCTAATTACCCGTTTCATTACACAAAGCTCATGTTAATCATCACTGACATTCTTGTACGTAGGGCTGATGGTACACAAAACTTTGCAGGCCCTATACGAATAACACACGCACCAATCAGGTCTACAGATTTTATTTAAAACATATCTTTAGTGTAATCATTATTTAACGAAGAGAAGCAAATCAGTTACAGTGTGTGTGTAGTGTGGCGTTTGTAGTGAGAATGCCGTGTAACTTTCAGTGGATGTGCAGTAACTTAACGTAAATGTTTATCACGTATGTCAAATAACATACAGTGCATTTCGAAACTGCGTGTACTTTCGAAACCCTTTAGCTTACATGCAGTGTCGCGTCTGCTATAGCACTTCAAAAATTTACTGCTTTTCACGAGCACATGTTTATAACAGGGCCCCCTGAACTGCTTCTTAACTTAACCATATCTGTGACTTGATTTTTATTTCACTGAGAATTTCGTAAAGCCATGTAGAGAGAAATTCAGGTTTAACTAACTTACCAAGTACAAGCAGCAACATCGTTTTTTGGGAAGCTAAAAGACCTCAGTAAAACGTTCACAGCATCTTATGCAACCCGTCGGCTCTGCTACGTGTGCGTGTGTCCACTAATCCATATTCCAGACCAGACAAACCCCGTCGACGGCTTCATATTCCTTTGAGATCCGTTTTAATATTATCCCCCAACCACACCCAGATCTTTCAGAGTTAATTACCAAGAATATTATTTTGGTACAAAACGCACGGGGCTCTTTATTGCCCACAGCAACACTTCCCCGATAATACAGGTGTCACAGGAGACTCTTGATTTCGCAGCCACAGTTTGCTGCAACCACAGTTCACTACAGATTCTGCAGTTGAAGATGCACTTTGAGAGCCTTTGTTCACAGAACCGGTATGGTGATTATGTATAGAAGTGGCGCGGACATTGTACTAGCGTAATACATTCTTGACAGGATGAAAAGTAAATTCCTTTCGTGCTAAGGTCATAGGCATATCCATTCGCAAGAAAATATAACAAATGGAAGAAAGGAAGCTTATACCAGGGGACTTGTCACCAATAAAAACGCGAATATTGTTAGGCGCGAGTTCTTTGAAATTGCACGTTTCTCACTGGTCTTTATGGTAATTAATTAAGTATTCAAATCTTGGAAAGGAATAATTTAAATTTATTTTTTAGTTCCATTATTAACTTGTAATCTTGTTAATAAATCTTGTGTAGGCCATTTCTCCAAAACAAGTTCTATTTCTTTACGTCGACAACATTCGCTTACACATGCATCATTAATAAATACTATATTATGTGTATTAAATAGCATTAAATTTATTTTATTTTTAATGACGTTTACTTAACGTATCAAAATCAATTTAGTACCCACCTAAATATATAAATATATATTCTTCAAAAACGGAAAGGAACATGAAGACTCCAATATGTAGTTCAGTTGTATAAATGCGTTGTTTAAAATTTATCTTCTCAAGAGGAGAAGTTATTAGCCCTTATAACCGGAAAATTTTGGCCACATAAAAATATGTTGTAAAGGACAGCTGCAGAAATCAGTGACATCTGTTCCACACCACACACTCTCTTAATCTAGTTGGCGTATTAACACAACAGCACTGAACAGTGCGTAGAATTCCTGTCAAATTCGTCTGTAGTTCTGTGAAGTGACGTGAAGTGTCCAGCAACCCACAGTGCTGCATTTAAACCGTGTAATAATCCCTCGCCAAACGCGGTTTTATCCATCTCCACTTTCACTTCACATCGTTGGAAATAATTAAATAATATAATCACATTTGTTCCGGTAAAAAAAATTACCGAAAACCATAACATTTAAATAGATGCGGATAAACACGTGCGGTCACTCACTCAGTCATACGGCAAGCTGGAAGCATCACTTTCTCAAGCAATGTGCAAATATATACCGTCCAAAACTGTGTGTATTTTAAGTAATGGGGTGGGGGGGTTCCATAATTGTCTGCGTTCACCTAACGCTATATTTCCCATCAGCACTTTGAGCGAAGTGGTTTTGCCTTCACTCTATGATTACTTTTCATAACCATCGCGAAAGGCGAGGGATAACTGGGGTATATCATTCCGTGTGCTTGTATTGTAATATATTATTACATTATTTGCCGTTGATGGTGCTTTGCGATTTACTAATTTATACAGGCAATCGGAAAAGACTGGAATGAGAGGAGCAACAGGAGGAAGAAGACAGTACAATTGTTAAATGGACGCAGGAAGATTTGGAAACATTGTACAACCTGCTAATAAATAAATAAAAATAGGAAAAATGAAAACAATCATAACTATAACAACAAAGCAGGAAAACCTGCATTTCGAAGTGTAGGAAGTCAAAGATGTTGTTGTCCACCCGTCGTGAGGACATGTGGTGGGAGTAGCGATGTTCGCAGTTTTACCCATTATTAATCTCCATACTAGATGAAGATGGGTAGCCAGTTTCACGCCTTGGCCATTTAGCCCCCGGGAAAGTTCCCCGGTAACTGTGAATAGAAGTCTGGGTGAGCCCTAGAGCCGGTCTGGAAGTTTTTGGGTGAGAAGAAATGTCTTTTCCCTGCCGTGATTCGGAATGTATCAAGCAGAACACGGACACTCCAGACATTTCTATGACTTGCTTTGGTGAACAATCTATACTTGACCAAACGTTCACCCTTAATATCTCGAGAGCATCCATGTTTGGGCAAGAACTACAATAACAGAAGAAGGCACAATTTTATTTAACTCTACTGACCATTACTGCCTAATGTGCGTATTTTGTGTTGTTGTGTTACTACACTCTAAACTCTCAAGATTTTCAGGACTCCTAAATTTAATATTTTGGAAAAAAGAGAGCGAAGCATCTCGCTGTCGATATAGGCTACATGTTACTTTACCGCATGTAACCTGTTATTAGTGCCTCACCACAGTAATTTCAGTAGGCTTGGGTATTCCTGCAAGACTGCTGGAGTGAAGTAACTGTTGATATTAACATAAAGAAATAAATATTTAGGTTGTCATTTGTTATTTCTGACCAGATTTGTTCCTGTGCTAATTTGCAGTTTGTTGCTCCAATCCTGTAATGGGGTTCTCTATATGCCAATGGAAGCAATCAGAGTCACCGACGATTCACGTTACAAGCTCGGCAAAAATATGCCTCGTTTATGACTACTGTCTATCAAGGTGGGAAGGATCAAGATAGGAAAAGACTTATCAGTTTAACATAATGAACAGCTTGCCTTCGTCAGTACTTCCTTATAGGAGTTAATGTTATCGGAGAGGACAAGGTTTGTTATCCCTTCACCATAAAGAACCTGTTGGCGTTACAAACGGACTATTTGCTGCAGATTACTGTATCATGTGTGACACCGTGACGTGTGGTAGATACGTACTAACGTTTCGGAGGATATACTGCCTACTTCTTCACTCATTCGACATGCCGGTAAGTACTTGCCTAACACACTACTCAACTGTTTACTGTCACGGCTGAGGCCATCTCAAGTCCCACTGACGGCTGGATTATTTTGAAGCGAGCTTTCTCCAGCATTAACAGACATTAAAATAAATTTTGCTTTTAAGTCTTTAAAAACACAGGGCATAGGAATTTGCTAAAATATTCTCGGGCTATCAAACTTCAGCCTATAAATAAAATACTACACGTCAGTCGTTAACACAACATTTTATTTATATGCAATGGTATATATGTCCGGGCGACATTTTTCGACCTAGTCGGTCATCCTCAGGCCCTTCGAGAACACAGATCTAAGCGTTGTTTAGTTTCAAAAACCTGTTCTCTTCCCGGCATTATCGACCCAGATGATGGGGACAGCAATTCATAAATTACGTAGGGTAAATCCGCGATATTAGCAAGAATCACAGCGCACAGTGAATTAAGTAAAGTAAGCAGGTGTCAGCCGGCCCCGGTGGCAGCGCGGGCTAATGCGTGGATCTGCGACCGTTCGCTTTGTGGGATTGCGTGTTCGAATCCCTCCGGGGACATAGATGCCTGCCTCTTGTAAGTGTTATGTGTTGTCAGGCAGAAATATCTCCTTTTCTCCTATCACTTCTTCCAGATGTGGAAGAAGAGTCATATCGCATGTGGTGTATCTGAGTGTGATCGTAAAGCCTCGACAATGAGGAGGCCTTGACTCACTAAAGGCTGTTGTGCAATGGGGGGGGGGGGGAATCGGCTCCATGGAGAAAAATTT
>Ga0123354_10003736_pt1 | contig 21198 bp, 12 predicted proteins | sample TergutLab28metaG_2_FD_97872 | JGI IMG/M metagenome (GOLD analysis project Ga0123354, IMG submission 97872) | Labiotermes labralis P4 segment gut microbial communities from Petit-Saut dam, French Guiana - Lab288 P4 | ecosystem: Host-associated > Arthropoda: Insects > Digestive system > Gut ... | reverse complement strand
GGAATTTGAGAAAGAATATCGATTTGAAATTGCAGCATGTGCCAAGAAATTAAGGTGGTAAGTTCATTTTACTTTTGGTTTTATCATGATGATCATCATATGGTTACTTGTTTCCATAATATTATGGAGTAAATCTTTTTCATAGTGGTAGAAGTATTTAAGTTGCATTTGTGTTATGGGACCAAAATATAAAAAAGAACATTTCACAGTAAACTTTGAATTCATATTAGAGGCACAAAAATTTAATATGAACATACATTCATACATACATACATATATATGTACGTACATACATACATACATAAATACATTCATACATACATACTTAAATATATACATACATCATACATGATTCCAGTGTATTTGGACATGTTTAAAAGTGATTTCAAGACTTACAAGTGTCATTCCTTAGTTTCAAGCCCTGGCCCAAGTGACAGGAGTTGGTGAATGATGGCTGTAGACAGTGCATGTTGCTAGTCTGTACATAACTTAAATAACCAGAATTTTGTTTATTGTCTGAGACAATGAAAACATAAGAATATATACTGTATAAATAATAGTGAAATTTTCAGTATTCTGTCATCCCTAAATTTTGGCATTCAGTGAAGTTTGGTATGGATAAATTTTAATCTTTCACAGTACTTTTGTTGAAAGTTTAAGTGTTCCAGGATGTGATACCATGTTGACTGGTAAACAGTTACCAGCACATCTCAAGAGCTTGCAACCTTCATAATCAGTGTCTTGTTATACTAACCTGGAGATAGAGACAGCATAATTCTCCAAAACACAGGTAACAGTGTACCAGCCAGTGTGGCATCGTATACCACAAGATTTGAATCTTCTGTGTCAGTCTTGTTTGTAGTTATGTCTGTTGGTGAAGTTTACATCAAATTTACCCATGGCATCATTAGGTGAAATATCTTCATTGTTAACATTAAGACAAGTTTTGATCATATGTAAATATTATGCCTGTAGTATATTATGTGTCCTTGAGTGTTATGTACAGGCCATACTAAATTTGAATGTTGTAGACTGTCTGTGTACAGAAATGCTCATTTCATTTTGTGAACTATATAAGATTAAGGGGAGATGTATAATTGGTTATTTTATAAACAGTGTTTGTGTTGTCTTGTTGCATAGAGGGCGCTATTCGCAGTGAATGCTGAACGCTGACTCAACATACATTATTTTATAAGGGCAATACATAAAAAATAAATTGATTTCTACCACGGAATAGCCACTTTCATGTTCTTTGTTACAGACCGGGGGGAGGGGGGGAAGGAACCTACAGCTGAGCTGTAGCTAATAAATATTTCTGAAAATCTTTTGAACATGTGTTGTTGATATTTCCAAAGAAAATGATACCTCCATTTGTAGCATTGAATTGGTTAGGGTAAGACATCTGTCAGCGTGTAACACCAGGTGTGGCCCTCTTCTCATCCGTGAGTCTGATGGGTCTACATCTGCATATATAACCTGACTACATTCTCACCCTGAAGATGAAGGTGACACATTCCTCAGAAACATTAATCTGACATATCCTTACCGTGCGTGAAAGAAGCTGTATTTTGTACACCATATTTTCCGGGTGGCTTTTGCTGTTTTGCATATTTGTTTGGCCTGTTGTCACAGGTAACAACAATTCTACTGCTGTATGGTCAGTTCCACTACAAAGGTTACACTTCAGAGAATCTAAAAGTGTTTACATTTTACTAATTTATTATTGAGATGTCAAAATTTAAAACTCATGAAGAAATCTAAAATTATGTAATGTACGACTTTTTTATGATGCGCCATTTTTTAGAAATGTTATGAAACTGAACTGGGGCTTTATGTAAAGTTATGACTGACTGGCACCCATTGAAATTAAATTTGTCTGACAGTTTTTGGTGCAAACTTATAAGTACCAAACTTCACTGAGCATTATAGTTGTGCAGGTGAAATTTGGACAGATATGGTCTCTGTCTTTTGCCTTCATTTTCTGTACTTCTTGTAAAGAATGCATAAACGGGGTACTTATTTATTTCCCAGATGTCTGTTTAGGCATGGGCTAGACCTGTCTCTTTCATTTCATTACCTTAATGTCATGCACACACACACACATCTGAAATCGCTCAGTTCTGGTTTTCAAGTACAGTTTACTGAAATAGTAATTTTAAAATTAACATTTTGTTGAATGGGGCTCTTTATGTAGTACTAATAGTACTATAGTAGTACTAGTAGTAGTAACATTGACTGCAGAGAAGAGAACTGCGTTCTTCTGGTTTATTACACAGCGGGTAGTTACCCATTACCTTCTGTGTAATAACCGAGAAGAATGTAGTTCTCAGCTACTTCGCAGTGGAAGCCTGAAATCTTACACTGATTTCAGTTATGGTTCTGTTGTAGTATAATGTTTATATGGGAGTATGTTTGAATTTAAATCATAATTTTGTTATGAGTATTGAAAGATGAAAGTGGTTCTGTCCAACATGAAGTGTTGTGTCATGAGCATTAGTGAAAGTAGTTAAGAACAAGTGTGCAATTACACATAATAGTGATGTGTCAACAGAATATTATGTTAAATGCAGTCTTCTGTTTAACATTGTTGTTCCAGTATAGAATATTTCATGTGTGGTGGAAAACAGTTTGGTCATTTACACTGTACCCATTGGAAAGGGTTTCTTTCTGTTAAAACCTCTGGACTGAGATCACTGATTTACACTTTCATATTCTAGGGTTATCACCATAGAGGCTTTGTCAATCCAGATGCTTGTCATGTGAGGCTGTATAATTGGAGAATTATTCTGTCTCTCACCTGACCTTTCCCCACCACACACAATTACAGATACATGCACATATATAACCAAAAGTGTCTTCTGTACTGTATCTTCACCTTCCTTGACCAAAAAAAAAATAAGAGCAAATGTTATAATTTTGCAGCAACATATACCAGAATTCTTAGTGTTTTTGTTATTGACAGGCAAGGCTAGATAGTAATAACTTGCCTGCTTACAGCAGATTGTTAGAATTTACGGGTAATAAAACAATGTCCATGTAATTGGGTTTTGTTTATGTGCAGCTTTGTATATACATATACAGGACACTTTATGAATTCCAGGCTTCCATTCTGCAAACCTTTATGTAATTTGAATTTTACATATGTCAGAATTCAATGTGCTACACACCAAACATATATCTGTATATATATATTTATGTGTGTGTATAATGTTTAAGGAGTATATGTGTGTGTGTGTAAAAGTTTATGCTGTTAAACTTATAACCATCCACTGAGATAGTAGATGAAGTGTAAATGTGTTAAAGCTTAAAATTAAGTCTAGGTATAGTGAATAAGTCAATGGATATAATGTAATTCATGGATAAGTGTATATACCGTTAAGTTCGTTTAATTCAGTGCTTACATAACACGGGGAGTGCCTGTGTTCCTCCATAATGTATGTCTCACTGTGCTGTCATTCCTGTGAGGAAAACTGTAGCACATGGTTCAGAGTTTTAATATTTTAATTGTTATTTTTGGACAGTTGCATAATTGAAATTGCATGTTAGAGGTGTGTGTCTACTGTTTTGTCATTGTAGTCTTCACAGAAGGGATTGTCCTAATGTAACAGGAACGGATGGAAATCAACACACTGAGACAGGTATGTTTATATTCAGTTAATTGGTCAGAAAATAATCAGCCAAGGTTAAGAATGCATGAAGCTATTACGTCTGTTGTTTCATGCCTTCTTGACATTGTGCTGCTAGACATCTTTACCTTGTCTACACTGGATGGTCAAGAAGTCCTGTTTTGTTGTGTAATGTGTCATATCATTTGTCTCAAGGAGAAATCACTACTGTAGCAATGTTCTAGACAGTTTTGAGAAAAGTAAATATTAATTTTTGTCACTTGTGGGCTGTTACATATTTTTATATATGTATGCCAAAGAAAACTTTTTGTAGAAATGGAAAGCATTGCCAGAAAGTTTGGACTACAGATAAACCAAGAAGAGACAAAATATATGATAGTGGAAAGGAAAAACAGTTTAAAGGAAATAAAACAGGACATTTGAAAGTAAAAAATTACAAATTTTAAAGAGCAGAAAATTTTAAATATTTAAGAGTTATATTTAATGAAGATAACATTAACCAAATAGACTTGCAAGAAAGAATAAAAAATGCTAACAAAACCTATTTTATACTACAAAAATTGTTTAAAAATAAAAGCATCAAAGAAACTAAAATTAATACTACAGAACACAATAACAGACAGAACGTTAACATATGCATCAGAAACTTGGACACTTAACAAAGAGAGATAGAAAGCAATTGAACATTTTTGGAAGGAAAGTGTATAGAAGAATTTTAGGCCCAGTATATGACAATGAAAAAGAAAATTGGAGGATATTAACCAATAAAGAAATTTATGCAAGTGTTTAAAAAACCTACTATAATAGAGACAACAAGGTTAAATAGATTATGTTGGTTTGGGCATGTACAGAGAGAATGGAAGAAAATAGAATTCCCATAAGGGTATTATATATAAATTTGGGAACAACAAGATTGAGAGGTAGAGCAAGAAATAGATGGCAAGATGAGGTGACAGAGGATGGAAGAATGGTTGGTGGAGAAGGGTGGCAGGAAAAAGTACATAACAGAGAGGAATGGAAGAAGCTCCTGAGAATGGCAAGGAATCGTCGCATTCTGCGCATGCCAATGGAATTAATAAATATATCAAAGAATGTACAAGCCGAAACATTGGTGTATGGTGCAATCTCATGTCACACATTGTAGCATTTAAAAAATCATTGCATTAAAAATATTAAAAGTGTCAGGTAATTACTTTTCCTATAATGTCATCAATATATTGGGTTAAAGTAGAATCACTCTAGGACTTTGTGGATACCCTATATTTCCTATGGGCATTCTATGTGTCATCATTATTGAGAGTTAAATGAGATGTTGTGGGATGTCTTGGCAACCTAATTTATGGAAACCTGAGTTAAAAACAACACTGTGAACGAACTTTTGGAACAAAACCTGTGTGTGACTGTTACTTTGCCTTAACACACTGAAATTAAGTTATATAGACAGTTTGTCCAAATAGTTAAGTTGCTGCAGAACTTTGGTGTACTTAATTGTCTTTTCCTATTATTAGACATGAAAGCTTTTGCATTATTTCTTATTGGTCTTTGTGAGGCAAAATTTGATGTTGATTGGTAGATTACTTCGCTGTACTTTATTTTTCCAATGTAGGTAAGGAAGTAATTGAGAAGAATGAGCCTTGAAAGCAGAATTTTTTCAGTCATTTTCTTAGACTCTTCAGCATTTCCTTCCTTTGTGAATTCTGTCTTGGTACTGCTGGATTAGACATTGTATTGTAGGATATTCACAAATTAAATTAGGTATGATTTTAAGTTTAAATAAGACTCTGTCTTGTAAAGGAAAGGCAGTCAAAAGGCTTTAAATTTCCAGACTGTCTTCATAATTTTAATTGCATGTATCTTATTTGTTGCTGTCTGAAGTTGAACAAAGTGAAATATTAACTTTTGCTCACTAAAACACAATGTTCATTTAGGAACATGGCCATTGTGATATGTAAGATCTCTGTTGACATTTCTTGTCACTGTTAAGGCATGGGGCCAAAGTTGATTTTTGTCAGTCATTCTTTTAAGTGACTGTTGTTACTGTAATTGAAGTAAATTTGATTTTTAAATAACTGTAGAATGTAACTAAACAGTATTTATTTTAAAGGCTCAGGTGTTTGTTCAATTTAGGTATTTGTTTCTGTTATCTTACACCCATTGTGAACTTCCATGTTTTCGGGTTGAATTGTTTGCAGCTGTAAAGTACCAGGGCTGTTTGAAAACAAGCTTTATTTTCATGTATTGTGATACATGGCTGTAAAAATATTATGTTAGACCTAGCTGTAAGTCTGCAGTTTTACTGCAGTCAGCACAACCTTCTTTTAAACATTACTTTCACTCAGCAGTGTGTGTGTGTGTGTGTGTATGTATGTGTGTCGATAGATGTATTACAAAAAATAGTGGAAACTAACTACACTGAGAATGAAAATTCCCAGCAGTCTTCTGTTTGAAATTAAACTGGTACACATATGTAACCCTTTCCACATTCTTTTTAAAGAAACCTTATGTGTATTACATTCAATGACATATATATTATGGAAAATGTCAAAGTAGAATATAGGGAAGGCTGTCCCTGAAGACTTACAGCCAAAAATATCACCATGAGCTCACCAAGGGAACTGATTTTAATAACTTTCAAGCTTTCATGTGTCCATACACTTCTTTCTCACCAATTTTTTATAAATTTAACATTTGATGTACCTATTCATTTACTGCTTGTACTGTGAAGTTTTTGGTTAAATGCACAAAACTTGAGTGGTCCAGCAGTTCATAATAGGATGATTTTCTAAATGAATATCATGCTATGGGAATCAAGGCTTGTAACCTTATATGTATGAAATGTTTGAAGTTGAAATCTTGGTGCACATGAGGACAGGATGTACACTTTGCATTTTTAGAAGTACCTCCACTGAACAATAGTGGGAATTGAGTTTATTATTGGGACACCAGTTTGTTTATTACATCCATATCAAGAGAAAGTTTCCATCCAAGTTTTATATTTCTTGTTTTCTGAAAGAAGGGAGCCCATGAAATTCGTTTTAATATGCCTGTGTCTTACATTAAACAGATTGGCTTGAAATTGTTACTTGCAGTTCCTGTAAATATAGTGACTGAATGTCCATATAGCCTTCATTTTGGACCTGTGAAACTTGTAGGGAATTGAGATAGGGATCAGAGGCATAAAATGACTTACATTTATGCCTCAAAACACTGGAGTGACTAAGCTGAAAGCAGAACAGACAAGTGTACAATGCCACACAGTGGATAATTATGTTTGGAATTACACATTCTGCTCTGCAATGGGAAGTACCTACACTAGCAGTTACTGTGGTGACAACAGACCTCTCAATGCTGACAGATCTGTAAGAGGCATTAGCATCTCCCATGCTATTGTGGCATATCCAAGCCACCAAGAACTGATCCATAATGCAGATAGATTCAGTATGGTATGCTGATGCTAATGGAATACATGAGATGTCTCTCTGATACTCAGTGAAAGAGGAGTAAGTGGAGTTTTGAGGATTGGAAATTTTATAAGCAACAATACAGGCAATGTATGTTTAAACATAATGTTGAGGTGCATTTGTGCAACCATTGTTGCAGTGGAAAAGCAATTATTATTATTTATTATGAATGTGCATTTGTAGCCTTAGGTATGCAGCATGCAATGCACATGCACCATCTTGTTATCAGTGGCCTGAATGACTACACTATTTTGCCACGTTTTTTGGGGGGGAGGGGAGTTATGGAACATAAAATGTGGGTTTTGATTTTCTCTACAGCTTTTATCTGTAACTTTTCTCATTTTAAGAAAAACTGAGTGAGATATGATCAAGAATGTATATTGGACTTCATGTATAGTACCCATTATTCTTGTCAGATTTAAATGAAACATGAATTTTCTAGACAGATTTTCAAAAAATACTCAAGTATTAAATTTCATGAAAATCCATGCAGTGGGAGCTGAACTGTTAATGCGGACGGACAGACAAACATGATGAAGCTGATAGTCACTTTTCGCAGTTTCGCAAATGCTCCTAACAAAAGCATGGAGCCTGTACAGTTGGGTCATTTGTTTGATGGTAATTGAGTGATCACTGTAACCAAATAAATCAAATATATAATTAAAAATAATGAATATGTTAAAAACTGTTTATGTATCATTTCTTGTATTAAAAAGTACCAACATTGTAATGGCACAAATATCTGAAATTAATTTTGCGCACTTTTAGCTAGAAAAGGCCATACTAATGGAACTTTTGTACAAATACAGATAGTACTAAGCTGTTATTGATACTGCTTCAGAACCAAAAGTTTGTGAAGGATATTTGAACTCAAGGGAGATGAAATAAAAAAAAAAAAAATTGGAGCAAGTGACAGGAATATGAACTAATCCATGTATACTGTCAACAGTTATTTTCCTTAAGAAAAAAAAATGAGGTGGATTTGACTTGTAACACACAAAACATTCTTCAAAAATACAAAGTATTGGTCAGGAAACCTAAATTTAAGTTTCAAGCAAGAATTTGTAATTGACAGGCCTTGGATAATGTTAAGTGCTGTACTTAATTAGCATATGGCAGTAGGTGAAATTACTTCACATGTGGTACACGTTCTTGATAAATTTAGTACGATTCCCTCCATTTGCATTTCATGTATCCTTGTTGATAAATTTCTTTAACAGATATGTAGTAGGTCCAGATGTATTTACTTATTAACACTGTTCATGGTGTGAAAATATTACTACATTCATATAGTAATTTGGACACTTGATATACAAATAACATTTTATTTGTATGGAAGGATTTTGCTATGACACTTGTATCAGTCACTGTATTGAGTATGTGATAGAGAATTATTGTCATATTCATAAGCTACATTGAATGATTTTTTCTGGAAAGAAATAGTTGTGTCTTAAATCTTAAACATACCTCTCTTTATTTAGTTTTTTTTTTAGAAAGAATTAAATTATAGTTTGTATGTGTGTATGCATACATGTGCAGGATGCCAATTTAAATTAATATAATACAAATGTTCAGGGGCATTATTTTGTCTGACAACTTGCAGCACTTGCTGCTACTCCAATTTGCCGTGAGTCAGTTCACACATTTTATTTTGTGTTTAGTATTCGTTAGTTTGAGGAACAATCCATGTTTAAAAAAATGTGTTCTAAGTATGTTCCTTTGGCTTGCAGATACACATCATATGTAACAAACATGTATAGTGCACATCAGTTTTGTGAGTTCAATAACCCAGCACTAAGTAACCAGTAGCAGTTGTCAGATGAAATATTATTCCTATAGTGTGTTAAATGAGTATTTAGTGGATTTGTAGGCCTTATGCATGGAAGTAGTGTTTAATAAATGAAGGTACAGCTGGAACTGTTAATGTATGGTAACTTCAAACACAGTTAGTTACAGTTGTAATGCTTGATATGTAGCACAAAGAAGGTTATTGTAAAGGAAAATGGTTAATTTCTATATCTGTTACATTGCAGTAATCTTACCTCTACTTTATGTCAGTCATTTTATGCAACTTGTTCTAGTCACAGGTTTACACATTCATACAGTAATGTTCGAAGGCTGGTCATGCTACTTTAAGTGTTTGTGGTCCAGGATATTTGACACACTTTATTTCAGACATACAGCAGTGTAATGTGGTGGACACACAATAATCCGACATTGGACATACAAATTCACTAACATTGTCACTAAAATTGCCACTTGCTGCTACTGCTGCTGTCAGTGCCTTTTGTCTAAATTATTACTTGTTCACTAGTTTCTTCTGTTCTTCACAGTAAACCCTCTGACATGGTGACACAAACCCCTCCACTTTAGTTTTGAAAATTCTGACAACAGAGTTGCTCTAAATCTCTTTTTACTTAATTTTTCTTTGGCAAAGAAGGTAGGTGTACTATGATGTGCTGCATGTGCGTGTCTATCTGTTCTCTCACATAATCTTTTAAGAAGCTGGCTGGTTTGCACTACATTTGGTACAGACACTGTGTTGTCACAGACCATCCCAACCTCATTTTCATTTTGCCATGATCAGGAATAATAATGCAATGACTGTGTGGGAACTGGTTCATGATAGATGCTAGTCGCAATTAGTATTGGGTTATGAAGCGATGCAAAGTAACATATCTTTGGAAAATAGACAACTCTTATTCAGGTAACGTTTATGTGGAATGTAAAATTACTTTGTGATGGCCATGTAAAGGTTTTGTTAAGATCTGTTTGATAGTGAACCACTGGAGCTAGTTTATGTACATTTTTTCAAATTGTCTTCAGAAGTACAGTTTAAAATATCATGACTGTGTGAAATTTTGAAGTTACATCCAACAGTTGGAACACATGAAATAATTTCTTCACCAGAATAAAGTAATGTAACAGTACTAGTGGTAGTGGTGGTTGTGGTGTAGGCTGGGATGGGAAGGTGGAAGTCGCATCATGAAATATCCATATACTGTTGTTGGCAGTATTTTCATCAGATAACAGAGTTCAGTTTTGAACATGGAATCGGAAAAAGGAATGTTCCTTTTCATTATCCATGTGTTTATTTACACTTTTACTGTAGAATTTTGCTGAAGTTCCTCATATATATATATATATATATATATATATGTGTGTGTGTGTGTGTTTTGGTACATCAGTATTGTTAATGATTTTTCAGCCCTAACATTTAGATTTTTTAAACATATTATAAGTTGAATTCATAGCGTGTTAGATGCCAAAAATCACAGTGGATCAATTCATCATACAGTCAAAACAGTGTAATGTTTAATCATACAGTTAAGAAGCATCAATTGTACGGGCCTTGCCATGTGGAAGCCGAAAGGCAACAAAATCTTAGTAGCCAAAATTGGCTGTGCTTACTACACATCATTTTAAAGTATAGGAATGAGCAGAAGTGCATTTCTCAATATGTGTGTGAACAGACAGATACTGAACCTGTTACATTACTGAAATGGACTAGTACATGACATGACCTTATGGTGTTTTAGTACATACGTTATAACCTCTACCCAAGAAAAGCAGCAGGACTCATTGTCTGTACTTTGCTGCAGCAAATTGGTCAGCAATGTTCAGATCATCCACAGAGTCTCTCTGTTAACAGATCTATAGATAGCAGTTTTTAATATCATACATGCAAGAGTTGTTTGTTCTATCATAAATATTTTAAATACAGTCTCCACTACTCTGTGCCCGGTATTGGTCTTACATATGTACATACATGTATATATGCACTGATAATTATTTTTTGTTATATTTTTCCAAATATTTATTACATCATCATTATCATCATCATCATCATGTACTTTGTAGGACTAGGTTATGAAGGCCTGTTCCTACAATCCCTAGATAGTTTTGGACTCTCAATTATTGTTTAGACATCCCAGATCGTGTCCCTTCAGTTGATAATGGAATACCTGTTGTGGAATACCATATTTTGCCATTCATTCCACATGATTCTCCCGTCTGGTTGTTATCCTTGTATCTGGTCCTATACAGTGAAGTCTCATTTTGGACCAGTGAAACTGTCGTGACCATTGGATTCTATTTTCAATTAAGAACTCCTATTTGATTACAAGAACATGAAATTCCAGTATAAAGTGACTTCATAAAGTGTAAAATGCATTGATGGTTGAAGGACAGCCTCAGTCCATCAAGCTTGACAGCAGTCGACCTCAATAGTGAAAGACTGGATTGAGAATGGTCTACACAACAGCAGGGAAGGAGTCACATGGGCTCATCCCGATTCATTAGAACCTGTCACAAAAGGTGGAAACAGTGGCATTGGTCATACAGGAAATGATCATGAAAGGGCAAAATCCAAAACTTTTAGGTTCACAAACAATGTGACTTTACTGTATTTTTAATTTCAGTCTTTCTGTGATGTCCAAATTTCTTTGGTTGCCCAGTCTAGTAAATCCTATTTGTGGACTCAAGAAACATGTGTGCCACCTCTAGTTTCTGGATTTAATTTTGTTTTGATTCCGAACTTGACTATGGTAATTAAATGCTGCTGTTGATATGATGCTACACAATCAAAATTTTGTGTCAGTTTGCACTTGTGTGACAAAATTAATGTTGTTCTTCATCACATCTTGATATCATCATTTTTTTTTTTAATTCTGTAAACCTGTTTATCACATCAGAATATTACAGTTGGATAAATGTTGTAAATGTGATTGAAATGTATATTTTGTCATGTACCAGTTTACTTGCATAATTAAACTGATACATAAAGTTCAATTTGAGTGTTACATAAAGTAGAGGTTATAGCAGATCAATTCAGATGTAAATTAACTTTGCCTCACAGCTTTTGGTGTAACCCCCCAACACCAACTTAATCAAACTCTGTTCACTAGCTTTCCTTTTGGAGTTACAGAGACACTGTAATTCCCATTTTCAGGTGTGCGGTCGCTGACAGTTCCATTGTGCACGTACTGAAGTAACTACGTTTTTTTAAATCTTTGTCAGCTCTGCAGACACAGTTGTACTTTACCAGTTAGTCAAGTGACTTTTATTCTTATATGTTATTCTGGCAAATTTGTGGGAATGCATGGTTTTCAGATATAATTTTCTGATCACAGAGAATACCTTAACCATGCTTTGTTCTTGATAAAGGCTCCTTGGGCAGGCAGCCAAATCAGATGAATTACAAAATCCACAGTTTTGGAGTCACACTCCATCTCCGCCATCAAGGTGGTGATGATGGAGATGAAGTAGGTCTTGGAAACGTTGGATTTTATAATTCATCTTACGCAGATGTCTGCAAGAGAAGACATTATTGAGTTCCATCACCATGAAAACTTCAAGGTATATATGCTTTGTTCTGTAAATATTCCCAGAATTTTGTATAAATTACTAACCTCCCACTTGCTATGTAATTTTTGGGTGTAACAGAGATTTGCTAATAGTGAGGCCTGTATTATGATGTTTTATCTCTTGAATGCTATAATCAGTATTCTGGTGGTAGGTTCGGTCCATGATAATCTTTCCATCCATTGTAGCGTTGAAGAAACATTTGTCACTGTTAAAAAAAATAAGGAACAAACTTACTATTGTCATGTTTTTTCAGGTTCCTTAAACTTCCATAATGTGCCTATGATTAACCTTTTCAACTTTTTATTGAAAGCAAAAATAGCTTAAGGATTATTCTCTTGAAAAAGACAGTTTATTTATTTATATCATGAAAATCATATGCAATGTCTGTAATTTTTTATCACTGAAATATTGTGATTAATGATTAGTGTGACTGTAATATGAAGGATAATTTTTAGAGTATACCTTGTACACTGTACTGTACTGTAATAATTACTGGTGAATTTATTTTTAAAGAGTCTTACTTTCTGACAGAGTAAAAATTCATTATCCTGCATACCCCTAAGGTGAACTGTCATTCCCAATTTTCATTTATTTTATTCTGTTCACCTATCTGTAAGTAGATGGAATATTTGAAGTCGCACTGGTGGTTCGCCTACCGTGCTTTGTTCTACTTGAAATTAAAATGTTTTGGACAATCATGTGCCAGCTGCAGAAACAGTAATGAATAAATTATGTGGTGTTACATACTACTTTAATTTCCAAGAAAAGTGGTGTTTCATTACCTCAATTTCATGCCGTAGATGCTATTGATTGTTCGTGGACAGTGTGCCAGTGCTGGAAAACATTTAATAAGTTTCTGACATGTAAGATTATAATGTAGAATTGTTACTAGAAAGTGTATGTTCAGTAAGTGTCATTGTGTGTTTTTGTTCATAGTTGTGTAGTCTGTTACGTCTTGACACCATTTCAAATGCAAAGATTATGTGGAAACAAATTAGATCCGTGATTGTGAAAGATGAACGGGGCAAAAATGAGAGCAGGGAGAATATGAAACGTGGGCATGGACTGTTTCAAGGTCCGATATGACCCAGGAAGACTGCCGAGAAGAAATATATGAAGACTCCCTGAATTACCCTATTTGATTCTGGTGTGTACCGAATGCAAATAAAACGTATTACCATTCACTTTCACAGGCCAACTTCATATGAATGCACAGACCATAACGCGATTTCCCCTCTACTTGGCCGCTGGTTAGCTACACAACGCGACGAAGTTGGCGCGACCACAGTATAGCCAGACAGCGTGACAGGTTTCATGTCATCAGATATACGTTGTCATGGCGCGGCTGCGGTTCTTAGTGTCTTCACAGTTCGACTTTCACCCTTATTTCAATATTCCATAAGTAACTGTAATTCTGTGTATGGTGGGACTCTCCTGTCGAATTTAAGTGGCAGTAGTGCTGGCTCGCTGCATGTGTTTTTGTACAGTGTGCGTAACGCCGCTTTTGTGTGTTGTGTTACGAATATGTTGGCAAACGTGGTTAGAGCTCTTTTGAGTATTTTGGGGAAGTTTTTCCTATACGTACTGATTGATTAATATTTACGGTTATGTTCTGTGATGCGATTTCTCTATAAACATAGGCGATTCTTTTACTGTACCGTTTAATTGATGTTTACATGTTTGTGCGTGTACTAGTAGTTCGATCAAGCCGTGATGTATTTGTTTATCAACATACTGTGCAGTGATTACACGAAGGTACGTATTTCATTCATGTGCTACAGTTGCAATGTAAGTTGAAAATAGTTTTTGAAAATGTTTGATTCTCACTAGTTTGTACACTGGGGTAGCAAGGTTAAATGGCTCTCGGAAAGGAGTAATCGCAGTGGCCGTCCCTATTAAAAATCGTAAGTTTAAAATACCACAATCATTGAATTTCTTTGTTTTTGGCTCAATACCTTAAAATTAGTTCAATGCTGAATACCAGTTTTTTAATTTAAAATATTCACGTTGCCACCCAAGGCGGTCGTAACCACTCGCCCGTCGTTCTACGCACCTAGTTACGTATAGTTTTGAATGTGGCACTTCTGTCACGTTAAAATGTCGAAGTCATAACTCTATAATTAACATAGTATGATACTACTTGAGATTGTATGGGTTGGCTTATAAGCCCCCAGGGGCGTAGCTACCATATAGCACGATTATGCAAAGAGTAGGGGCCCACAAGTTCCGGGCGAATTCGATCGTATTCGTGAGAAATGAACGCGCGATGCCAACCGGTTTCTTTATTTAGAAGCTTTGTTCCGCTCACAAATTCTACGGAGCTATAAAAACGGGAATGGGCCGCAAAAAAAAAAAAAGGGAAAAATTAATAAAACTAGGAGATGAAATATAAAAAAATATGCCAACATCTGATCCTTTTATTAATATACAAATTAACGATGTCGAACTGTTTTGTTGGAATATCGAGTCTGACAGGGCTTTCAAAAGTGGCTATGTACCTCCCTGGTGTTACAGGATTCATGTAGCTATTTTAAGTTTGGTACAATAAAGAATTGTGTATTGACGGATTGTGTCTTTATCATTGCGTATTTTGCAGTCACAATGGGGGTAAGACACATTAAGATTTATAGCAAGCTTTTATAGAGAATCCAATTGTGGGTTTTTATAAAACGGTAATATACAGGGAGGTCAACTGACAACCGAACCCAGACGCACGGCAATTTCAATCTTCGTTTTCTCACGAGGTAAATTTCACACTATAACAGGCCACAAAGGCCCAGAGGTGGAATAGAGGTATAACTGTACTCTTTCTTTAACCTCGGCACTATATAGGTTGGGTCAACGCCACGCCCCGGCCGTTTTACCCCCGGGAAAGACCCGGTACCCACTGTATAGGAGGCTGGGTGGGCCGCAGGACCGGTCTGGACAGGTGCGGAAAATCTCGCTCCCACCGGCATTTGATCCCCTGACCGTCCAGCCCGTAGCGAGTCGCTATGCCGAATGCGCTATTCCGGCCCACGTTTTCTCATGTTATACACAACTCACCGCATGTTAGAGTAGGTGATGGAAGTGGCCTTCGTTAATTCTCTGACGTGTTTGACACCTGATAAACAGACTGGCATACCCTGTTTGAAATTCAGGTCTGTAAACTGCCCGCACTGCAACACAACTTGAACGGCAGCTGCTGCATGACTCACCGCCAGTGTTTGTGTCGCCTGCACGGGGTGAGGTGCATCACTCGCACAGTCGTAGACGTGTCCAACGCAGTTAACTGACGTATGTTGTGTTCGTGAGTATGCAGTACAGTTCAATGGAGAGGATTTTCATTGCAGAAGCATATGTAAGGAAAACTATTGTAGGATATTTAGAATACGGTTTCCTGGTATTTCAGTTCCTTCGAAATCAAGCGTGACTGTGGGTTGGAGGGGGTCATTTCCAGAACATGCGGTGAATATCTGTCTGTGTGTATGTTATATAATATGCGGAAGTGTAAGGTCGTTGATTTTGTCGTGTCTCAAGTGTTTGGTTGTCCAATGAATTCACTGTACTTGTAGGGCTTACAAAAGCAAGCAGGCAGCTGTCAACTTTTAACAAAAATAATTTGGCAACATTATTAAGTAATCATTGTAAAGTCGCTTATTCGTCGTGTTATACCGTTGTTTATCAATGCAAAAAAAGATCGACAAGAGTAAGACGCATTGTCCTGTATGGTTTAACTGAAGTGAAATGTAGCAGTGGCCATCTTATTCCGGTGAAAGACAAGGCGTTTGAGACAGATACACCATTGAACATGTTGTGAAAATGAATTCAGATGTTAGGATGAATGAACACTTAACAGTAAAACTAAACTTTTTGTCAATAGCCTATCCAAATCATGGGTGCGTATGGTTCGTACTATGATTTTATGTGGCGCGTTCAATCATCTCCGTCGAGTGAGCAAGTTTCCTGATTATAAATGAAGCAAAGTTGACCCTGCTCATACCATGAAGGCATATGAGGGAGTGGAGTAATAGCGCCACTCATTCTAAACATACCGCCTCACGAATTCCAAATGAATAATTAAAGACACAGAAAAACTCGAACGTTCCTATTTTTCTTCTTTATGTTTCTTTTTAATATCAGGCTATTTTTATTAAAAAAAACCAGTGCGTTCTGATTGATACAGGTCTACGAACAAGTAAGACGTGTTCGTTTGTTCACCAATCATTTTCGAAGTCCTTTACGGAGGTAATCACGATCTTCCTACGCAACTTGATGGCTTAGCTTCAGGAGTTTATTCCTGAAGTCTTTACGCTCATTTGCGACAACAGTGTCACAACTCAAAATTAGTGACTTTTCAGAAGAGACTTTTAAAGGTTTTGAAGTGCTATGATTTTCTATGAGTACAACGACGTCACAGCTGCTCTCCAGCGGGTAGTTTTACAAACTGCGTTATGACACTATACCTGTTAAAAGTGAATCTGCAAACGTTTCTTTCTATACCAATAACCCCAAAACGCCAAATTTTGATTTGTGACACTTGTTGCAAACGAACGATTTCCATTCGAGAGTGTCATATAATGGATGTTCGATTCTCAGTGGTTACGGATATCTTGTTGCTTGAAGTAAAGGTTATGTTGTCCCTGTGGCCGTCACGAAGGCATGTGGGGCGAGTGGAAGAGTAGCTCCACTCTTTCTTACTCTCGGCAGTAGATTGAGGTAAATGGTCAGCTTCAAGCCGCGGCCGCTATGCCTCCGGAGAAGAGCCCCGGCATTCATTGCGTAGGAGTCTAGGTGGGACCTAGAACCAGTCTGGGCGTTCTGTACGAGATAAAAAACGTTGCCCATTTCAGAAGTCGAACCACGGTTCCTCGGTCATGCAGCCCATTGTCTAGTCATTTTATCTAATGCGTTTTTTCCCGTTCATTATTGTGTTATTTTTACCTCGATGTTAAGAGAATGGCGTATGCATTTTTTGGTCCATGAATTTACAGTAAATGTTCGTGCTGCCGAGGGACGCATAGGGGATCTGAATGTTTTTATATTTCAGAGAGGCTTCGGTATGAAATAGGTTGGCCTGTTTACTGGTAGGTGAAATATTGCTTTGTACCGACCTGTGCTTGGATATATTTTTGAACGAAATCACAGGGCATGCATATTACTGTTAGCCATATATAGCTAAAGGATACACATTTGGCTAGTACACGTATGAATATTCCTTTTATTTTCTTTTACTTATTGGTTTTCTGTTCCTTCCCATTTTACTCGTATCAGCACAGAGACAAGCGGCAAATAAAGTCTCGTATCATAGCAATTCGACAGATTAGGGTTAGAGACAAGTGAGTCATGCTGCTTTGCTTGGTTTACGAGGTATATCTGTCCGCCACATGCCAGCAAAAGTATACTGCTCTGGTGCGGTAGTATTGATAGCCTGACGTGTTGTTTAAGTAAAATGAGACAGATGTTTCAACAGACGAATGGCAGATGTTTAAACAACAACCGTACATTATGAATAATGTACAGGTGCATTACTAACCGTTTCAAGCACATGTAACAAATATAACACGCAATATGTGAACTGTAACGAAATATTCTACCGACAGATGTTCTGTTATTGAACTAGTCAATAAATGAGTCACTAGACACGTGAGAGCATTTTGGAAGAATTAGGCCTGTAGTGTTTTGTATAATGAAGTCTTGTTTAAGAATACGCTGCTAGTGTATTTATTAAGAATGTAAGCATGCACTAATCTTCACGTTTCTTAACTCCGACTTAATTCCCATTTGCCATCTGCTGGCATTATTAGAAGCTCACCATATTCTCCACGTTAGCAGGATAAGGGATAATTTAAAATGTCACTACATAGGGTTTCCCAGACAGATTAGTGTTGTGTCCCGCTCACTTTCACCAACGTACTCCAGTTAAAACACATTTGGCTGAAGTGGAGTCGCGTTTTGTGCGTGTTAGATAATACAGTTATTTCCTATGGTGTTCTGTGTGATTATAGTTGTGCTTGAATTTCCCTTGAGACTTGTTATAAACAAAGCACCTAACTAATTGCTACCAGTAAAAGGTAAATTTCACCCTGTAATCTGCCATGAAGGCACAGAGGGGTGAGTATATGTATAGCTCTACTCTTTCTTTATAAACTCGGCGCTAGACAGAGGTGGCTAGTTAACGCCAGGCCCCAGCCGCCTAATCCCCGCAAATGACCCGGTGCCCATTATATAGGAAGCTGGGTGGGCCCCAGGGCGGGTCTTAACAATGGCGACCAGTATTTGTTAAAAAAAATACGTCATACGGTGACAGAAATTCATGTTTTCGACAGGATCTGTGTTTTTCTCCCGATCGCCGTCGCCAGTGTTAAGGGGCCCTACCCACGGTGTGTAGATGAACTGCCTTCTCTTGAGCAAAGGGCATTACAATAACATTGCAGTTTGTTCGGCCCCGATGCTGTGGCTTCTGCACGGTGTCGTACACGTCCTTTGCAAATACAGATCTGTGAACCGAGTAGTCGGTTACGATCGTGTGACGAGCCTGATTTATTTCATACTAGTAGAGTGTAATTTCGGATTTGTGGGGTTTTAACCAGGTAGTGTGCTGAAGTTCTTTAAACGTCTCTGCCTCTATTGTTGTCACCATCTTCAGAGCCATCGAGTGGTAACGAAAAAAGTGTTTAAGTATCGCTGTGTATCCTGCAGTAGTTTTTTGTGTGTCTTATAACGGCGCTGTCGGTAGCTAAGGTTTAATAGTGTCGATGGTAAATTAATGAAATGTGAGTGTGGAGTATTGGTGGAATGATACTGACAGGGGAAAATAGACGTAGCATACTCAGGAGACAAAACTTGTCCCATTACCACTTCGTCCACCGCAAATCTCACAGGAACATCACAATGGAATCCTAAGTGTTTTGAAGATAAATTACATGAAAAACATAATGGATTCTGAAGAGGAACCTGATTAGTGATATTTTAAAACTGAATTCCTTGACAAATGGACGTACTTTAACGAAACTTCACATGTAATTTATGCCATCGGAGGTCTCCACAGCACAGTGCTTTTCAATCCTGCAGTCAGTAAGAAAATCATGGCGGACGTGAGAATTTTAAAATTGCGAATGAGACTAAAGACAAATCAGGGCCCTGAAGTGGCATATGGTAAAATATATATATATATGTGTGTGTGTGTAATGTTTATTAAGTTAATATATTTGTAGAGTTTAAAGTACAAATGTGGCGGTATTGTGAAATTTTTCCATAATGTGATTACCACCAGAGTGAGCACATCAGTGTGCAGTAGCTGAACCGACTTGACCTATTGCGCCCGACACTGCCGTTGCTACTGTCCGTTACTCAAGAGAGTGCAGTTTACCTGCACAGCGTGGGTGGAGTTCCTAACGCTCGTGACGACGGTAGGAGGAGAACATACGGAACCTGCCACAAACATGAATATGTAACTGCATGACCTGTCCACTGTACACCATTTGTTATGTGTTTCGTTTATAACAGGCCTGAAGTCAAACTTGTGCGCAGTCCCAAGCACATAGGACATAACACGAACAAAACACGACTTCACCTCAGCCCCTTTGTTTTTTAATGTAATACATCAGTTGTTGGTCACAAACAAGAAAGGAAAGACTTTCCCCAGTCCAAGCAACTCCCAAAATCAACTACAGACTCGGAAGTCTGCGTCAATACGTGCCGCAGGTTCATGGTGTTAATCAAAAATGTGGATTGTGAGCGGCGATAAGTTCGGTGGGAGGAACGCTCTCCCATGAAGACAGACGGATGGAAATGACGAGGCAAATAGTTACTATTCGCATTTCGAAGGCGACTGAAAAGATGCGACGTCTTATGAAAATGTGTTGTTTTAAATTGTCTGTTGACTGGCAAATATTTTAACTAGTCATAAAGACCAAACTCCAAACGCCACACAGTTTCCTTATACGGGTGTCACCTGATTACGGGTCACAATTTTGGACTCCCATTCTTAGATTACACAGCCAGGTGATATTGCATGCAGAAAATGGTGATATAGTGCGATTAGGATGATCTTGGAATATTATTTGCAACGTATAAACCTACTAAAGCGGTTATAATAGTTTCTTGTTGCTGTACTTGTTGGTTTTGAATGCTAACGGCATATGGAAACTGATGCATAGGCCCAGTAATAATGGACAGACCAAGTGCAATGGAGTCTCGATTATACGACCTTCTGTCACTACACTTTCCTGTCTATGCGACGTGTCACTTAGAATTCTGTATGACCCCCACATTCATTCTACCCTCGTTTTATTTTATCACAATGAAATAAGCTTGTAACGGAATGAATTACTCTTTGCACCGTCTTCGCATGTGTACATTTTAATTGTCTGCATTTATATGGGTACAGTTTTTTGTTGTCGACTTTTAAAGCCATCATTTTTTTCGTATATTTTTGTTGTTGGCTTCGATTAGATGTGTAGAGTTGTGCTTTATTTTGTTGATGGAAGTAGCTTGTTAATCGTGAAATGGTGATCTCTTTCACTGACACTTCAAGTGGGGAAAAATAATGTGTTTTTTCCCCCCATGGAAGAAATATATTATTTATATATATTCATTTATTTACTGCAATTGGGTTTTTACCCGGTGGCAGTGGTTACTTTACATGTAAACAAAACATGAAATTGGTTACTACTAGATTTAAGTCGGGAGGGCTACATGAGAAGCATGTAGTGGCAACTTGGAATCTTGGGAACCATCTCAGCATTTGCTTATAGACACAG
>Ga0123354_10003734_pt1 | contig 21200 bp, 10 predicted proteins | sample TergutLab28metaG_2_FD_97872 | JGI IMG/M metagenome (GOLD analysis project Ga0123354, IMG submission 97872) | Labiotermes labralis P4 segment gut microbial communities from Petit-Saut dam, French Guiana - Lab288 P4 | ecosystem: Host-associated > Arthropoda: Insects > Digestive system > Gut ... | reverse complement strand
CGGACGCTTGTGAGTGCGGTAATGAACCTTCGGGTTCCATGAAATGCGGGGAATTTCTTGACTAGCTGCAAACCAGTTAGCTTCTCAAGAAGGACTCTGCACCATGGAGTAAGTAAGTAATGCAATATTGAGAGAACAACAATGTTTTTGGTAATTTTGTACATAATATGATGGACCTTATGTATGTTGTCATAAAATAAAATGATGCTTCCCTCAATCTGGTGTAATTTCACTGGTTTAATTGATTGGCAATGACAACACTTTCTGGAATTAAAAATATTTTTAGGTTGTACTGTGTGTTCCTTAGAATAACTTGTGTGTGTGTGTGTGTGTGTGTGTGTGTGTGTTTGTTTTGAGAGGGGTGGGGGGAGGCATAGATTGACAGTTGTCAGAAAGTTTGAAAAATGAGTTATTTTTATGGTGACATGAGGTAAGCAGAGTACAAAAGTTTCTCCAAGTTGATTGTACTTAACTGAGTCTCGTCTTACTGAGAGTTGCTGTGTTGTGAGTTTGAAATTGGGATATTTGGGTAGAAAAGAGGACGTGTCATAGAAATATTATTGCTTGTTTTGTATTTTTTAATTCACACTGCTAAACTACAGGTAAGAATCATCGGTCCCAAATGAAAAATTTTTGGGCGGACTGAAATTGCTGTGAATTGTGGATAGAACCTGTTACGTTGCATTCCCCACACCACTTTATTCAGTCCACATTGTCCCTCTGAATGCTAAAATTTGAGGGCCATCTCTCAGGTACATAGTAACTGTAATTCAGTTTGTCCATTTGACACCATTTGAGATTAATCTTGGGGATGAAACATTTGGTTTGTTTGCACATTAGTTAAGGGCATGACTGACACTGAGGAAGTTGTCAGAATTGGAAATACTTATTTGGGAGGCAAGTGGTTTGCATCTTGACAGGACAATGACTGCCCTTGTGAGTTTTTTTTTCTGGTTTTTTTCTGTCCCTGCAAGCAGTTGTCAAGATAGTACCTCAGATCAAGCCAGAGCTGCTTGCTTGTATATCCTGTCCCATTTGTTATTCACCCTACCATTCGACACTGCGTACAATGAATATGATTTCAAGGGTCTGCCTTTTATGTTTTGCCATATTTAAGGTACATTTCCGAGGTCTTAGCTTGAGGTAAATGTAGCAAGGGGTTTACAAACCACAGGTGCTAGGTTGCTTGTTCGACTAAATTTTGTATGTTTGTGCCTAATATATGTGGGTCCTCAGTATGTAACTTGCTTTGTTTCACATTCCTACACCAAGAATTTGAGACACCTTCCAAATTTTTGGAAAATTTGTGGACCCTTGCATGTAACATATTATTTTCTTAGATTCTTGATTTAAATGCTTACCCACATTTTGCATATGAAATTTTGATTCCTATACCTCTTCCACATCTTGGGTAAGTATTGCAGGGAATTTTAGTGTGTGTCAACCTGCATGTGCCTACCCTTCCATTGTTAAAGATCATCCTTTGCACAGCATACCACAGAGAGTGACTGGGCCTGCCCATTCTTGTATCTTTGTGTCAGTAAGAAGTGATATCAAAGGAAGACATGCAGTACAGCAAGTGCAAGCAAGTACATGTATTAGGAAGGTGATGAAGAAGTGGAAGCGGAACAACCTGTTCAAACATCTGGGGAGGCAGTTGCTGGTGTGGAGACAGGTGATAAAATCTGATTCAGTTTCTAGTGATGCTAATATGTGCAGTTGACTCAGTTGGACAGAAAGCTGCTCTTTGTCAGGTGGAGATGTTAAATAAGCCACATTTATACTTTACCTGGAGGGGGGGAACCTGTCTGGGTATGTATGCTTGCATTATTTGTTATATGTATGTTACTGGTATGAGAGTTCATAACTTATAGTGTGCTGGTGTGCAGGACAAGTGGAATTTAGTGTAGTCATATTCTATAATATTACATAATACAAGTGTTCCATGTTAAAAAAATACATTTTTTTTTTCGAGATATGGCTGCTGAGGCTCTTCCCATCTTTTATTGCAGACCCTGCTGTGTTTGCTATGTGATTCATATTTTTGAATTTGAATCTGTGTTTAGATTGGTATTTTTGTAATTTACATTCTGTTTTGTGAGTAATGTTTTATAATGTATGATGTATTCATTGAGATTTATATGTGATTTTAATAAATTTGAAACATTATAATACTATATTTGGAAGTTCTTAGTATTCATGTTCTTGTCGAAATTGTATGTACGTTGGGAAATTTATGTTGTAAGAAGTGAATGCACATGCTTCTTTTGTTGAGTGCCTTACAGGGGATTCAATGAACAATAATTTTAAGTGTGTGTTTTCCTGGACACCCGTTTAGCAACTAAAGTAGTAATCCTGTCTGTCATGCACACGTTCTGAGGTACTCGTAGCATTGTAGCATCATTAAGCAAACAAGTACTGTATGATCATGACATGCCTGTTGTATATTGTGTTTACAAAGTGTTCCTCAGTTATTATCTTGTTGATATCATCTGCAGCCTTTAAAGTGTGTGTTCCATTGCATGAATTAGCAAGAAAGTAGTTGATACTGTGAAAAGGTGTACTGGTTGATATTCTTTTCAGTAATGGTAAAGGTAAAGTTCACCCCATAACCTGCCGCGAAGGCACAGAGAGGGGGTAGAGGTATAGCTCAACTCTCTATTTAACCTTGGCACTGGATGGGGGTGGGTGATTAATGTCATGCCCTGGTGGCTTTACCCTGGAAATGACTTGGCAGCCATTGTATGGGAGGTTAGGTGGGCACCAGGACCAATCTGGATGGGTGCAGTAAATTCACCTCTTCTGGGATTTGATCCCCAGACCTTCCAGCCTGTAGTGAGTCACTATACCAACTATACTGTCATAGCCTGTGTTGTATTCAGTGCATAAATGTAATTGTAAATCCTTTGTATCAGTTAGGAACTTAAACTGAGGGTCCTTCGGCCTTAACCCATTTTTCCTGCAGCGCAATAAAATCAGTCATATTATAGCAGGCCAATAAAGTTTGTAGTTGAAACAGTAGTTTCACATAGTTTAGTGTTTCCCTTGTCATATTGTTCATTTAATTTGTTTTTTTTAACTAGGCACAAAATTAAAATGGGTAAAATATAAGAAATCCCATTAGACTTCGTAAAATATAATTATACTTACTTTATTAGAATGTCATAGATCTTCTACAATCACATATTTTGCTTTGTACATTCATTACCTCAAATCATTACCATTAAGAAAACTCAACTGGAAATGAAGTCAGTGAAACTTAAAAATAAACATTAGCAAATTTGTTTTTTACTATTCTTGGATATTTCACATTTAAATAATTTATGCACAGTAATGGTGGATATAACAATTGATCCCAGTTATTGTTAGCTCATTTATGACATAATTTAGATTCTTTAGTTCTGATCCTTAAATGGTGACTGTCCTTTTTTCACTATTAAAATTTATCAAGTGGAGAACCTTTTATACTTTTTCAATATTAAGATACAAAGAGGTTCAAAGACTGCACCTTCCCCCTTATTGATCATTCAGTATTCAAAGTCACAAATACTGTGTTCACATAAAATTGTTTTGCATTGGCGAAAAGTAATGTTTTTCTGTAACTTTTGTGGAAGAATCTATGAACCAGAACTCTAGAAAATTTTGTCTGATCGTGGCATATTAGGCCTTTTGGTACAATTTTCAGAGTACTGAAGTCCTCTGCATTACTAATATTGTGCCATGCATCAGAATGTACTATGTGCTAAGCGACTTCCTATGGTACTCGGACATATCGAGGGCTGTGTACATTTGTGTGACATGTTCATCATCTTTATTCTAGTATTTCCTTAGTTACAGCATACATAACTAACACTGAGTAGACATCATGAGAATTCTGATGGTTTTCAACTTGGTAGCAGGAGGTGACAACTACAGACTTGCGAAATTTACTTCAGTTATTGGGAGCCTTGCATTCAGAATGTGTAACTAATACAGGTGTACAGATTTGAAGATACTGGAGGATGTAATCTATAATCATGATGATACATTATTAGGGGACAATATCTGGTACTTCGACACAGTACAGTGCTGCATTGTTATGTTCCAAAGCTCTTGGATGTAAGAATATTCTTTATAGTAAACCTAAAGTGAATGCTGAATGATGAAATGAGTTTTTGATGCAATCACAGAAAAAGCACTGATAGGGTATAATTATAATGTTGCTTTTAGATTCTTTCCTAACTACTTAAAACATAGCATTCTAGCATTATATGCATCTGAGCTATCTGAAGCTTATGTATAATACATATGTCTTAATCAGCCCTCCAAATAAAATTCTGTATGCTCTGAAATGGGCCTTTGAATTGGCTAGCATTTAGAAATTCTGTTTAGCATTTGCTTGTGTTGACAAGGAAAATGGAGGGTGTCAAGAGTTGGACATGCCATGTGGGAGGGCGAAACTTATTCAAGTATCTGGTAGGTAACGACATTTAATGTTTTTCCTGAATGACATACTCTCAGTCATTTCAAAAATTACCTAGTATATTGTCATTTTAAGTAGATGTATTGTGCTTTAATCAGTAATGACAATGCATTTTATGCTTGTCCTTACAAGTTGAATGCTATAGACATATGAAGTACCCTGCAACTTTGTTATCATCAAAGGGAATTATTAAACCAGTATCAACATTGCCATTTAATATTGTGGTTAAATAGGGTGAAGTGTTACAGTAAGTTTGACTAATGTTATGAACATTTCTCAATCATCTTGGGAGTTGTTAACACTTCATTTCAAAGACTGGATCTTTCTGGATCTTCTTATGTCTGAAAGTGAAGAAGGGGGGGGGGGGATCATCCTAATCTGGTGGGCCCATTTGAAAGGGCTTCTTTCTATTGCTCAAGTGTGCTTCCACCAAATTAAGGATACTTCTCCCTCCATTTCCACTGAAGATGGAACAAAATGAAGGATCTAAAATATAGAATATGCAGGAAGTCAAACAGTGTTCCAACATTAGTCAGTCTTATTGTGATACACCATTGTCAGAGTCCTGGAAGGTTGATGAAAGTGTTAAATGTTTACCGAGAGGAAGCGGCAGGGATGGGAACAGGGAGAGGAGTGTGGAGGAAGTGATGGACAATGCAAGGACTTTTGCAGCACTGACATTCCTCTTCATGGATTTGGCTTCTTCTCAGAAGTTGAATGCTTCTCCGAGCTGCAAGTTGACAGTCTGCATCTCCAAGACACATCAGATCAGCTTCAGTGATGAACATAAGGTCACATGCTGCTGGAGAGGGTGCCCCAAGTTCTGGGCCCTGAGGAAGACAAGGTTCCATATATTGCAGGTCCTTATGTGGGAATAATTTCTGGTTTACAGGGTTAAGAAATTATTAAATTGAATGCCATTGAAGTTAATTCAGCACTTCTTGGAGTAACTTTCTCCCATTATAATTGGGACTGCTCTCTGCCACATAACTGTCTTTATTGTTTGTCTTTCTTTACCAATGGTAAATCTGTCAGTACAATTCCACTATTAATCATTTGGTTAGTGGTTAAGCTGTATAAGCCATTAAGCCATTGTAGGACAGAATTTTGGGTGATGAGATGTTAAATGTCAATGGAAGCAGGTCATGGGCCATTTTGAAGAGTTATTATTCCAGCATCTGCTCGAAAAATGAAATTACTGTTGTTACCAGCTATCTCAAATTGTTGCAGTTATGTAATTATTTTGGACTTCATGCTGTGTCATAATAAAAGACCCTTACTTCCGATAAAGACTCTGCAATATGATAATCTGACACTTACACATAAGTAGCAGATCTGGTGAAGACTGCAGAGTGGAACAAACAGCTGACTGTGGTCACCAATCACATATTCTGAACTTTGACATGTGTTGAGAATCTCTTCCAACACTGGGCATTCGTTGTCTGTGGCAACAAGTCAAGTATTTTAATTAGCAGAAATGATGTGGCAATTAGCAGTTTTTGATCCAGCAGTTCTCAAAGTTTCAGAACTGTAAAGTTGTCTAAGACTGGATCGAACTAGCTTAGGTTAGGGACAGGTGGCGGGCATTTGTGAATGCGGTAATGAACCTTCAGGTTCCATAAAATTCAGGGAATTCCTTGACTAGTTGAAAACCAGTTAGCTTCTCAAGAAGGACTCTGCTCCGTGAAGTAAATAAGGTGTAAGTAAAGTTGTCTAAGAACTTAAGTTTACTTGCGATGTGTCGACCAACAGTTAACATTGGAATGTACTATTTAAGTATCTTTATAAAGTATAGTTCAATAGGTTATTGTATTGTTTGCATCACTCTCCATTCAGACCATTTTTTGCAAGGTGGCAGATAGTGCAACAGTGACTGCTATTCAAATTTGCCATGAGTTGGGATTTGCTGCATTGTAATAAATATTTTCAATCCACCACATTTAAAGAAGGTGCTAGAAATGAATTTCTTCAGCTTGAAAAGTGTCATTTCTAAAAATACATTATTTGTTGCATGTAAAATTTAAGTATATGTAGAACCCATTGCCATCTCATCAGGAAAGCTGTGAACAAAATTCAAGAAAGTCTCTGTTCTAAGGTATATTATCAGGAAGACAATAATAGCAGGGGGGGGAGAGACAAAATTAGTCTGGGCACTTTCCCCAAAAATCCAGGATGAATGGTAACCTTAAGTTAAGCAAGCTGAGGGGAAGTGACTAAGGATAGTTGTTGGCTAAAATCATGTCCTTCTACAAGTCATTTAAAAGCTGAGGGGAGTGGTTGAAAAATATGAGTTGCTTCCTTGAAGAAGTTCTGTTATGTGAACTGGGAGAATGAACAAAATTATTCAAACATAATAATAGAGTATTCTGTTGCCCCATTGTGGAGAGAAAAATATGTAAGAATAACATTTCTTTGTTTTTTAAGGTGAATGCTGGTGAATCCCATGATCTTTATTGAAAATAGCTTTGTTGCTGGCCAAGAAATTTATTGGTTAATGTGCTATAACCACTAAATTGTTACAGACATTTTGGATGAGCTTCCTGCTCCTGAAATATGAGTAACTATTCAAGAATTGACATAACATTATATCCCAGACAATTTACAATTTAATTAACTTTGTTTATTTCTCTGAACAAAGTTTATCTAAACAATGCTCAGTGTTTTGTCTGTTATTACAGAAAAAAATGTGCTTCACAAAATTACATGATTGCCACTGGTAAGGTCTTTTTACTGGCTGTTTCTTTACATCAACATTCTGAAACTTGTTCTTGCTTCAGAAAATAAGAGAGGCTTGTTGCACTCTTGAGAGATATTTCTATTTCCTTGTCACTGTACCTTCTTCAGTTCTTTGTTGACTGAAATTCACTGTGGTAATATACCAACATTCTGTTGTCACCTCACAGAGAATATTGTCTTACACGGAATATTCAGTTTGGGGAAATAGAGAATTATCACAAGAATTCTTTGAAATGCATGAAATCACTGAGTGTTACTCAGAGGCTGGATGTAATGGGTTTTTCTAAATACATATATCAATCAAAAACCTGTATATCAATGGGAGATGTGATGTCTGGGGGGCTTAAATGTTCGGCATAAAAGTGCAGGCAGGATTCTGAATGTAGGTCTTGTGTGCTTGGTCGCCGTAGTGGTCTATTGTCATGCTGGTTATATGGAATGTGGCAGAATGTTAGCTATGACCAGAGAAATAGATGCTGCTGTATATGTGTTGAAGACTGCTGACTTTCATAATTTATACATATGTTACAAATGATATATCTTATTTGTGAATTTTTCTACCATCTATGGTAATAATTTTGACCTAGGTTAACAAGCGAGTGTTCGAGAAAATGTGCTGCAGTTTTAATGTTTGCCTTGGGCATTTGTTCAGTTGTTGTGCTCATCTGACACTGAATGTGCTATGCCAGTAACATATTTTTGGTACACATTGAAACTTCCTTACCATCTTCATTGCTTATGAGATGTCTGTCCATGTCACCTTCTGGTAGGGCTTGTGCTGTGTTTGGTCTCTCTAGAAACTCCTCCACATCTATGATTGACTCTTCAGCTTGGCCTTCACCTCTCTTCTTTTTATCTTCATCCTTCTTCTCATCTGCCTTTTCCTTCTTCACAGCCACTCGCTTCTTTTTCTCATCTCCACTGCCCAGATGTTTGTTCTGAGGATTGTGTCTGCAATAGCCATTATGAATATGAAGAGCATTTGCATATAGACTTGTGTGATATCAGGCTTCTGTCATGAAGTAGATGAGAACTACGTTCTTCTGGGTTATTGCACAGTGAATAGTGGTAATTCCTTATCAACATTTTGGGACAACTTAACAGTTAACCTGTGCAACCCCCAACTGATAGGTTGTCCCAAAACGTCAGTAGGGAACTGCCATTGCTCGCTACGTAATAAACCAGGAGAAAGCAATTCTTATATGGAATTGTCTGAAACTTCCAAGCTAAAGAACCCACAAAAACACTTTCATATTTTGTTTCATGTTACAGATTTCTTCTCAGTGTTTCTTTTTCTGTTGTTGTCTGAAACTTGGTCTTCAGTGGTCTTAAATTTTGAAGTAACAAGAGAGACAATGTATGTATATTGTAACATTGAGATGCATTTGTGCAACCACTGTTGCAGTTGAAAAGCAATCAGTATTATACATTCGGAGTGTGTGTTTATAGCCTTAGGTATCCAGCATGCAATGCACATGCGCCATATTGTCGCCTGTGGCCTACTCAGCTGTACATTATTTTTCCACATTATCTCATAAGTGGCATGATTTTCTAAAAATGTTACTGAACATAAAATGTGTGTTTTGATTTTCCCTGCAACTTTAGTTTGAAACATTTCTCATGCTAAGAAGAACTGAGCAAGATGTGATCAAAAATGTTTATTGATCTTCATGTAAAGTACCCATTTTTCTTGTCAGATTTTAATGGAAAAATTCTCAAATATCAATTTTAAAGAAAATTCGTCTAGTGGGAGACAGACAGACATAATTAAGCTTATATTCACTTCTCAAAATGTTGTGAACACATCTAAAATGAATATGTCAGAACAGATTGCTGATGGGAGATCTGGACCCTAGAAGACATGAACAAATACAGAAAGTACGAATATTGAAATGGTAACCCAAGTTCTGACGTTTTTTCAAATAATATCTCCATAAATCAGAGACTGATAATCATTTAATAGCTTATTTAAAGTAATACCTTATTTATTCATGAGGTTTTTCATTTAAAAATTGTATGATATATACAGGACGATGCCAGGTTGTGTTGCATGTTTTCTGTTATATAATTCAGTGCTCAAATAAAAGGAATCAGAATCTTGGAATTCATGTTCTTAGGCTGTGATTTGAAAGGTGTTTAATTCAGTCTATATTTCAAGTGTAGTATTTGAAAATTTGGATTTGAAAGGCATAAATTAAACATTAAAATGCCATAAGTTTCATAACAAACTTCTTTAAGACCTTCTTTACTGTAATATTTTGTAGTTAAAATTTATAACTTAGGAGTGAACAGTAGCTCATAAAATAGAAGGAACAAATAATTCTGATCAGAAAACATCCTGAATCTTTGGAAGCCAAAAACGGACATGTGAAGATATAAAAATGATGCAGCAGAAGATAAGCATTTTTATTGTGAACTGAACTGATATTATTAAGAATTGGTTCCACTGATACACTTTATATTAATAATGTGTATTCTACACGTTATAATACTACAGAATGAAACGTATGGCATATTAAGTGGCTAGTTTATTTTTGAGTACTTACTAATGCACCCTTAAAACTGAAATACCGTTTTTGTTAATACATGTTTCAAACTCTGAAGTAGAACCTTTGCTGTGCATCTGTATGCTGAATCAAGAAATCCTAGTGCCTCAAAATTTAAAGAAGATATTAACAATATAATTAATAATATAAATGACTGGTTCAGAGGTAACTCATTATCATTAAATTGTGATAAAACCTACTGTTTAAAATTTAGGCCTAAAATTGTCATGAAATTAATATAAAAATAAATTGTGACAATAAGCTGATTAAAGAGACTAAAAATACTAAATTTCTTGCATTAGATATAGATAGTTCCTTGTCACAGAATAACCATATTGATCAAATAATATTTGAACTAAGCACAGCATGCTATGCAATTAGGTATGTCAAACATTTTATGTCCCATGATACACTAAGGACAATTTACTTTTCATATTTTCATTCTGTCCTACCACATGGCATAATTTTTGGGGGTAATTCTGCATACAGCTCTATTTTAAAATTTAAAAAAAGTATAATTGGAATAATTATGAATGGCAGAAATAGAGGTTCTTGTCGTCATTATTAAAGAATCTAAAAATTCTACCATTAAAATCACAATATAATTTTTCTCTTTTATTATTTGTTGCCAAAAATAGAGATTTATATGAATCAAATTCAGAAATTCATAATGTTAACACCAGATTTAGTTCTGACTTACACACTCCAAATGCAAACTTAACAACTTTCCGATAAGGTCCCTTTTATTTTGGAATCGAAGTTTTTAATCACCTTCCTCCTAGCATCTCATGACATAAAACAATTCAGTTCCGTTTTAAAAGTTTCCTTCTTGTAAATTCATTTTACTAATTGGAGGAATATTGTGCTTGGAATTTCAATAGACATCTTGGCTCAGTGTAATCATTTTAAAAGTAAACATTTAAATATTCTTACATGTAACATAACTCAATAGCTTTCTATATTATTATTTTTAATTTGAATTCTTAACTCTTAGGTATATTTATATAAATACACATATATCTAAATGTAGTGACAAATTCCACTTCCAATTGGCCTTTAAATTTTTATTGTTATTTATTATATTATATTGGATGGATGTCCATATAAGTTGTGTTTTAATACATAAATTGTAATCTGTAATTGACGTATCCAATGTTACATGTGTGACTGAATGGATGAACAGATAAACCAAACCAAACCAAACCAAACCAAATCAAGAATAAAATGTACAATGTGTCTACAGCAATTCCATTATTTTAGAGTTTGTCTTTTGTGGTGCATTTGCATCAGTTACTATTAATTTGTGGCTTAGTTTTGAAGCACACAATATATGAAAACTTAGGTAATAATTTAAAATGTCATATTTAACCTTTATTTTGATTCAGTTCATCTGTTAAACTGTCTGACAAAAGTGACCAAGCAGTACAAACAGTCTAAAAATAAAAATGAGAAATTGAATGTATTTGAGAGGAGACAAGGAATAAAAACCAAAACAAATTTGCTCTAACAAAAATTATGCTTAAAGTACACAGTCTTATAAATCTGCTTAAGTATAATGCTGACGTATCTGCAGCTTCTAGTGACAAGTGAAATTAAGGGGGTCACAACAGATTGGACATGTGGCTGGAATTGAGGTGATGTAGGATGATATACTGAATTACTGTGGAGGAATCTTTGGAAGACTGAGATGAAAGTGGAAGGTGGATGTAAGTGACTCAGTATAAGTGTCCATTGGTGAGCTTTAATGTTAGCAGTACGAAATTAAGTTTTGCTGCTGAGTGTCAGACATGAGTAGTTGAAGAGGTGCACTGCAGAAATGACCTGCTGAGATTGTGAAAATAGATATCATTTGAAAATGAGTAAGGCTAAAAATGTGTAAATGGGTGTCCTTTGATATTCTGTAGTAAAGTTACGTAGTTCATTTACCGGGACATTTTTTCAGCCAGTAGGCTTGACTTGAACTCCCTCAAAGCTTGTCGCATTTTCTCCAAATTGTATGCAGTAGCAAGGTTAGCCAGAACTTTGTCTTTCACTTCCTGAATTTCCTTTGCATCTGTTGTCCCTTCATGTGCGCCAGTATATTTGAGTGCTTCATTTACAATCACATCTTCGATGTTATGTAATTTGGCATCCATATTATCAATTCGTGTCTCTTCACTTTGCACTGTAATAAAATTTGCAAGAATGTCACTCAGAGTATAATACTATGGGTGATTATATAGCAGCTCTAAAACTGAGGATTTTAAAACCACAGAAATACTTTTACAATCATGTGAAGAACACTTCATTTAAAGTTGTAATTCAAAATATTACTGTCATTAAATATGCTTGCATAAAATATGTCTCTTCTGATAAATATTTAATGCTGAAATGAAATGTTCTTATCAACATCCTACAGAAAGTGATATCATATAAATACCATCATATGATAGCTCAAAACACTCAATAGCTGGGTGAGTTTGGTGTAGGCTTAAATGATTTTATACTCATGAATGTTTGGGCATTAACATGTGATTGTCACACTTATCATAAGTTCGATATGTGTTAACAGGTCAAAGCTTAGGTGCAACATGAACAGCTGCATTTTTTGCACACTGTATATTCATGTGTTTCCTAGAATTCTCAGATCAGGCAGTGTTTATTGTCTATAAATTGCTTGGTCTTTGTGTTGGAGGTAAGGTTTGTAAATTTTTATGTATAATTTATGTGTTTCCATCTACTAAGGACCATGCCATGGCTCATGTGTCTGGTTGGCAGCCTGTCACCACAGAGATGTGGACTTCATTCGGGGTCCATTTATGTGAGATTCGTGGTGGACAAAATGGCAATGGGACAGGTTGTCACAGACTGCTTTGGTATTTCCTTGTCATTATCATTCCACTAATGCTCCATGCCTATCTTCATCTTATCAGTAGGATAAGTGGGTGAAGCCTGGGAACCTTCAGATGAAGCAGTGTGCTTTCACATATCAGTGGAGCAGTGGACAGAATAATATTTTCATATTGTTTTTTTCAGTCCTTAGAAGGTTAGTATGTGAGTTTTATTGAGTTCACTTGGAAATCAAACTGATGGGAAGATGAAAATTTAGTTTTATGTCATACAATACTGTCAGTAAAAATATGAGTTATGCCAAAAACTCATTAATAGTGTCAAGCAGAGATACATATTTTGGGTACTGAGACTCAGAGCAATTTAGAAGCAGGTTGAGAACTTCTTCTATATTAGTGATGTGGTTTGTTACAATATTTGAGAAATTGTTTTTTCAATATAACCCTTACAATAACTTTGATGTGTGTGTGTGATTCGCATATGTCCTGAAGCACTGCTGATTTTTTCTGGTAATATGCATTTTCAGTTGACCATTACTGTAATTGTAAGCCAGTAAGCATAATCGGTAGAGTGACTACAGTACAGACTGAACATCTGAGGAGTCACTTTTCAATTTCTGTCAGAGGAAAGAGATTTTTTTTTCCAGAGTGCCCAGACTGTCTGTGGTGCTCAAATAACCTCCTATCCAATGTGTACTTGGAGCTGTTTCCCCATGGGTTTAAGCAGCTGGAGAACAAAGTTACCCAGTTATCCCCTTCTAATGCTGATGTGAAAAGTGAGTGAAACTGTACCTCTGCTCCCCTATGTGCCTTCATGGCATGCACCCTGACAACTTTACCTTTACAATACTATTGTAATCAAATATCTATTGGAGCCTCAAGGGTCACCCAGCCTCATGCAAAATGGGTATCGAGTCTCTTTCCTGGGGCTAAATTGGCCGGGGCGTGGAGTTGACCACCCCTTCCCAACTGGTGCCGAGGTTATGCTTTGGTGGAGCTGTACCTTTATTCCCCCGTTTGTGCCTCGCATGGCATGTTATGGGGTGACCTTTACCTTTTACCATTTCACGTTTAGGCCTAACAAATATCCCATGTTTTTGGATGTTTGTATCAGTGTGCCAATCGTAATTCAAAACAATACAAAATGATACATTTCATTTCACAGTACCTGCATATTCATGCTGGCTGCTCTTTTTCGAGTCCTCGTGCTGCGCAGTTCTGGCGAATATGTCAGTGTCGAACACTCTTGTGTCAAAGGGCTGCTCCAGTAAAGCTTTCTTGCTCTGCATGTGCTCGTGTACGTGCATTGGAGACAGTTTCTTATCAGGCTTTGTTAACATAGCATATGTTTTATGGTACTGGTTCAGCAGCCATTCATCATTGGGATTGTCTTGTGATGTTGCGTGAGAATCATTTCCAATGTCGTTTGGTCCCGTCTTCTTCCGACGTCGATCAATGCCAAAATAATCTGACCACTTGATCGATTTCTTCTTTATTTCCAGAGGGGTTTCGGCCCGACTTATTGTGGCGGGTTGTTCCACAGTCTTTTCATTTGAACCAGATCTATGCTGATAGCCAAAGTGGGTTGTAGTGTTCTGCTTGAGCTCAGGAAATGTGGTGCTGTTGGATGCCAGTGGTGCATGTGTCGTGGCAACGTGCTCAGTGTCAACCGGCGTCTTCTCAGAATTCTCCTTATCGTGCATTGGTTCTTTAGGCTGTGTTTCAGGACGTGAGTGGTCACTGGCTGTGGGAGAGGAGAATATCTGGTTAAGTTCACGCGCTACTTTTGGGTCGGTAGTGACAATGGCGTCCTTCTTTTTGCGTGTCTCAGAGGAATCCACGAAGGCAAATTTCTTATGATGCAATAGTGGCGGACTGGCGTAAAACTCGGAGCTGCGCTTTGTAACCGGGTACCTTTTTTTCATTATGGCTGTGTCGTATAAGTACTTTTTTTCGGGTGTTGGGAACACTTCCGCTATAGGAGACATTTCTCTGACCCTGAATTTGGGTCGTGTTAAAGACCCAAGTTCTCTTCCTAATAGTCCGGCATGGTGATCACTCTGTTGATTCAGGCTCAACCTCTGATAGTCCTCTTCGCCGGGGTTGCTGAATAGTTCTTCGGGAGCTTCATGCTCAAAGGTTTGGTAAAAAGGATCGAGTTCTCTCCTGTTGTGACCCACAGGAAGGAGCAGGATATCCTCATCGCGTTCGTCGGGCAGATCCAGACCATCGTCATCCTTCAGTGACTCGATAGCTTCGCGGTTAGCAGCTGGCGACACGAATTTCAGCGAGTACAGGAAGTTGCCCTTCTGATTTTCATCTCCATCCAACCTCTGATTCCAACGTTTCTTAAACTGCTGTCCGCCTACTCCCCATCCTCCCATAGCTGCGTTGTGAGTTAGAAAGTCGTAACCTCCATCATAACGTCTCTTTCTTGTCTCCTCCATATCTTCATCACCCACGAAGCCACTGTTTCCCAAGTAGTTTAGAATTTCGCCGACATCTCCTTCTGAAATATCTTCAATGTCTGTTATGTCTGGGTTATTTTTACAGTACTTATCCCACGCTGACCGTAGAATGCCAAGATATTCTTCTTCAGAATTTTCTTCATTTATTCTTCCCTTTTCCCTATCCCTTCTCTCCTCCTCTTCTTCCTCCATCTTTCTTGTTAGTGCGCCCCTCAGAAGCTTTAGGTCTCGTTCTTTTAAGTCGTCGACAATTTTGTCATAAATGCGTTCACGAAACGCAGTGGGTACAGAGCTCTGAAATCCGTCTCCCATTTTTTTAATTGCCTCCACCTTTCTTGCAGCGTGGTGCTCTTTCCCGGCTCTTTCACGGAACGCGGAACGCTTTGACTCGAGACTGTCCCGTCGGTGATAGAAGCCTTCATCCTCGTAACCTTCCTCTTTTTCGGGACCACCTTTCACCTCATCCTCGAGGTAATCCAACAGGAGCTTCTTCAGCTCTTTGCTGTTGCCAGAGTGCGGCTGTTGGATATCAAGTGGAGCTTGAGGAGGAAACATCCCTGTAGGACTAGCGATGGTCTTCTGGTAACCGTAGCCAATATTCTCGGGCTGTCCATCACCTGTTAGACCAAACAGTAGTTAAAATATGATTAAATAATACTATAAATTTGTGGGTCTTACCTATTCTTAGTCCTAAACTTTGTAACATGTTCCACGGATTCATTGGCGGGCACAGACGTCTAAGAAATTTGTTGTGGGGTTTGGTCTTGCCTTGTACTATAGTTAAGAAAGGGAGTCACTTGAATATAAGCATGAAACTTGTATTCTTTCTTTTCCTGTATCAGGGAAAGCATGGAATAACGATACAAATATGGCGTCATGTCGATCAGGATCCAAGAATAAACAGGTAGAATGCACGGTGTTGGGGCATGGATTTATTTGTAATGTTCTGGTAAAGAAAAAAGACTTTCGAAACCAAGGACAATATCTCAATGAAATTAATTCAAAGATATAAAACGATTAACAACAATCGTAGACACAGATAATTTTATATTCATAATAAAACGCTACATGTTTCGACCAATCAAGGTCATCATCAGCCTAAAAAAGAACACATAAAAAGCATACCACTGCGTTGCCAAAAATAAGATCTTATTTTTTATCATTTATATCTCATATTCACACGGCACTTTAAAATTTTATATTAAAGTTAAAACAATTTAAATTTCGTAAAATAGATAAAAATTTATAAAACATATGGAACAAGGCGAAGTATCACGTGGTCGACTGGGCCACACTGTTTATTTGTCACGGCATGCCTACAATCCTATAGCTTGCCATGCTCCGGTGGAGGAGTGTGGTTCTCTGGCTGCTTTAGCCGTCTATGTCTTAACAAGCATCGTTGTTACTGGGTACGTCGCTCAGCCTATAACATCGTCCGTTGTGATATCGTACACCTGCACAGCTGGACTGAATGCAGTGTACACGTGATGAGCTCAGCTTTAAAATGTGCAGTTATGTGGTATCTCTTTTGTACGTGGTTTTTTACTTGAAATGTGGCAAACGTAAGGAACTTTTAAGATAAATTACATTGATGATACCTTCAGGAAAAAAATATTGAAAACTTTGTTATACGGAAGGTGCATTAAACTATAACCTATAAGAGCACTAATATTCTTAGTGCAAGGAAACCGTATCGAAGAGAGTTGAGTTAATGTCAAGTGGGGTTGGGATCAGTGACACTGAACTTCGTTATATTGATTTTATTTATATGCATAATTGCAATATGTGGAAGAATAAAAGTGAAACTGGAGAAGACTGTGTATAAATGGCTAAAGCCGAGAATAGTGATAATAGATTAGCAACAAATCTTGTGTTATTTGTGACGTGTGTGAATTAACAAATCGCCAGTGACACGACCAGATACTGTGCTGTGTTTTTATTATAAAATGTAGCCATATTTGTATAGCAAGATTCATTGTAATGAGAAAGGAAACTGCACAAATAATCTTGCTAATGGCTGCCAACACCGTCATTTAAAGAAATCCAAGATACGTAAATGAGAAAGAGCATGAAAAACTCAGCACGCAGAGGTAGGTATAGAAGGTATTTTATTTGTCACGTTATATACATTTATGCGTCGGCTATAGTTAACTTTACAGTACTGATAATCCTGAAGACCACAAGAAATGCTATTTTTTTTTCTGACGCGTTTCCTGACGTTGGCAGCTCTGTCTGTGTCACTGTGAAGACACCGTTCGTGACTACTTTATGGCGATTTTTACATGCCGCGGAAGCCTGTCTCAGTAATACTTCGATGCTGTTTAAATCACATGGAAATTTTGAACGAATGTTATAACGGGTATGAAGTTTTAATTGGATTCTTGTAAATTATTCTGAAAACGTTGCCGGTATGAAATATTTTCCAGCAAGGAATGAATGTAACCTTTAAGAAGACGTTGCCAATCTTCCAAAACTGAGGCGAAAATAAATTCTACATGCAGGATAATTACAAACCCGGGTTATTAATTTACACTTAAAAATCTACGCTGTTTGCGTAGAAGGGAAATCACGGAAGAGAAATAAATAAAATTCACACTTCAGAGAAACTGAACGTAGAGGTTTCAAATCAAAATGCAGTGTATGCTTTCTCCGTACATGCGATATTCACCCGTACTCTTTTGCTGACATTTCTGCTTGACACAAATGCACGTAAAAACTGTAAACGTAATGCAAGTTTACGTAAGATTTGAAGTTATTATGGAGGCCCCTTGGATAAATGGCACCATGTTGTCCGATAAACAGTAAGGTTTAGGAAGTACTTATTGTCTAAATATCCATGACACAAGCAAGTGATATTAGGAAAATGGCTTTTATCGTGCAAAGTGTGCTCCCCTCCCTTCTCTTTTTTTTTTCTACACGATATTACGTGTATTACGCTAGTACTTCATGCGTTGTCATTATCATGCTATTTTTTCCCCCTTTCACATGAAAATCTTACTAATAAAATCACGATGTTCTGAAACTTCTTATCCAGTATGTACACAAAAGCTACATGTATAGTGAAAGGGAATTCGTACACAAGCTCGCAATAGTGTGATTTCGTAAGACACATAAATCGAAAACCTTACACAGCATATGCCCTGACAAGTTTACTTGTCGAGATACATGTCACCGTCAAACGGGGCAACGCATTTCTCAGGAATTGTCTTAGTCACGTCGATTAGCACATACCGTGCAAAGCCGGATTTAGCCGCAAACGACCGATCATGGATGTACAGAAATATGTTCTTAAAGGTGCCTATAATATCCAAACTTGTACTGATGCAAGTGAATACACGCTGTGCATTCTGCTTCACGGCATATAGAAGCTGATGTGTTTCGAAGAGATAAGTGTCGTCTTCGTAAGGCGGGAACTGTAAGACTTCTGGAACTGTAATACTTCTGGAACTGTACTACTTCTGGAACTGTACTACTTCTGGAACTGTAATACTTCTGGAACTGTAATACTTCTGGAACTCTACTACTTCTGGAACTGTACTACTTCTAGAACTGTACTACTTCTGGAACTGTAATACTTCTGGAACTGTGCTACTTCTAGAACTGTACTACTTCTGGAACTGTAATACTTCTGGAACTTCCTCGGACTTTACGGAAAATTGCGCAATTGAAGTCTTCGCTGTTCTGGGTTGTACGTAGTGTTAGTTGATGGTTATTTATGGAAGTTTGGGGACAATTTAAGGTTACCGTCTTCAGGGGTCAAAGGGCAACTTGTCTATTGAAAATCGAACAGGTAAGCTGTCCCAAAATGTCGGTAAATGAAAATCAGTCAACGCTGCGTAAAACACAAAAGCGCGGAGACTGTCCCAATCCATGCCATTGCTCAAGGAGCGCATAACTCTATAGATATTCATTCCTTGTGGACGACATTTTACGAGAGGCTTGTCTTGTATAATCGTCATCAATGTACACTAAAGAAATAGAGTGGTAAAATAAACCAGAGTAGAACTTGAAGTAGTAATGCTGGTATTTGATTAAAAAAATCAGATAACACTGTATATTTTAACAACGTGTAAATTCGTACGTTGACTCCGACGTCTGGGGGGAAAATTCTACCTCCTTCCTGACAGCGACGAAATTAACATACGTTTAGCTTCTGTCTGGATATAATTCCGTCACTACGCAGATGGAGGCAGTCATTTCTTATGAGACTTCCGTGCAAAGATGCAAAACCTACATGGTGCCTAAACCCAGAAATAATACAAGAGTGCTGATAAGTCCTTAGCCCGACCAGGAAGGAAACAAGCTAGTGTTTCTGTCAGAATGGTGTAAATTTCCTTAGGCGCCTTGCCTTGCGAGAAAAGAAATTTGATGACAGCTCGCGTCTCGATTTTGCTGAAATCGTGCGCGTCCCTTACATGCTTCCGAGCTTGTTTCCTTCCTGGTCGGGCTAATCAGCACCCCGGTATTATGTGAATAATTCCGACCGTGGAAGCCAGAAAATTAATATTACCCTCTAAAAAATATAGGTTTATCTTTTATCATTGTAGATGGTGTGTTAATATTAGGCAGAAAAACGTTCTAGCTTAGGGGTTATGCTTGTAATTCTCTCGTACGCACACTGTGTAGTTGCCATGACAACGTCACACCGTTTTACCCGTGAAGTCGCGGGGAGCTCCTAGGAAGGCGAGCTCGTCTCCTGGTGCCACATCCCTGTCGGAATAGCGACAAGAGGCCAGTCCTCCGTTGACGTTGTGGCCGGGTCTTGAGGCCGCCAAATCCCGTTGGCGACGTGATACAGCCTCGATAGCAGTCCTTAAGCTGTCACTTGGCTGTTCGTCTTGCCCTTGAGTGAGCGGTAGAATAACTAACACGCACCACAATGGCACCGTCCAGATCTGCATCATGCGAAACCAGACTCAGCCTGCAAAGGAAATTGTACATGGATAGCTTAAGAAGTGTAGTTTTTTTTTGCGTTGTCATCCTTTCCTGAGTTATATCTTAAAGTGGACAGATTTTCTTCCTTTCAAATCCATGCACATTCGTCTTCTAGTCTATTTGAAAGTACATGGGAAGCATATGCGTTAGACAATAACTGTATTACCTGAAAAGAGAAGCGGCCATCAAGTCGTGTATGGGATATACTGTGAATTTTTAACGTTGAGAGCATACCAAGGATTGTGTCATATTTTATAGTAGTTAATACAAAGTCAGTTGACACTGGAAGCAATATAATAATTGAATTTATATTTATTGTCTGTTTTAACTGAAGTGTGTTCCTTGTACAGGGCCTTATCTTTCCTGATTGGCCGGTCAGCACCGGTCCGACGCTGTAGTGAGATTTATTGCAGTTTCAGAATGTTGTTATCAGTGCGATCGTCTGTTTAACTCCCGTCATCGACTGCGAAACCTTCCTGAGAGGTAGAGTAGGGCTCAACTCTGGAGGAATGTTGGGTGGGGCGCTGGGCCGCGCTTATGGGTCAAAGAGGGGGGGGGGGAGGTGACGTCCTGTAAGTTGACATAGTGTCTAACCCTTTCCTGAGCGCTTGTGCATACTGTCTAATAAAGACGATGAAATTAGCGTATGTACGGCTTTTCTGCTTTTAAACAAAGCGCCTAAAGTGACTTTTGCCCTACTCCGATGGGGTGGTGACAATAAAATACTTCCCAAGAAAGGGAGTGTGAAATTATGCCTGTGTTCGGATCTCTTAGGATAAGAATAAGTGGCTCTCTCTTGTGAAAATGGTCATACATTTTGGCGTTCTATGGACAAAATCCCCTCTTTAACTAATAGCAATAGGCTACACCAGAATGTTTTGGTTACCTTAGATGTAACGAATCCCTTACAGGTTCTCACGTCGAACGTTTCCGACGACCTTAAAATTGATTAAGATGTAAAGAAACAAAGGAAGATTGAATAAAGAAAGAATTTCCTGATAGGTCCGATATTTATAAACATTGTGTCTGGTATTTTATTTAAATCTTAGTAATTAACCAACTTGATGCACAAAATTTATTTGTTTTACAATAAATTAATTTTATTGCATTACACAGCCTCTGGTATCATCACACCTATAGGTGTGATGATACCAGAGGCTGTGTAATGCAATTTTGACCTCCTGATGATGAGCACATGTGCTCGAAACATGTAGAGGCATGAAAT
>Ga0123354_10003733_pt1 | contig 21201 bp, 15 predicted proteins | sample TergutLab28metaG_2_FD_97872 | JGI IMG/M metagenome (GOLD analysis project Ga0123354, IMG submission 97872) | Labiotermes labralis P4 segment gut microbial communities from Petit-Saut dam, French Guiana - Lab288 P4 | ecosystem: Host-associated > Arthropoda: Insects > Digestive system > Gut ... | reverse complement strand
TCACAGTTGGCACTAACGTAGCGTAGCAACTGACTGGTTCACAGTTGACTCTAACGCAGTGTAGCAACTGACTGGTTCACAGTTGGCACTAACGTAGCGTAGCAACTGACTGGTTCACAGTTGACACTAACGTAGCGTAGCAACTGACTGGTTCACAGTTGACTCTAACTTAGTGTAGCAACTGACTGGTTCACAGTTGGCACTAACGTAGCGTAGCAACTGACTGGTTCACAGTTGACTCTAACGTAGTGTAGCAACTGACTGGTTCACAGTTGACACTAACGTAGCGTAGCAACTGACTGGTTCACAGTTGACTCTAACGCAGCGTAGCAACTCACTGGTTCACAGTTGACTCTAACGCAGCGTAGCAACTCACTGGTTCACAGTTGGCACTAACGCAGCGTTGCAACTGACTGGTTCACAGTTGACCCTAACGCAGCGTAGCAACTGAATGGTTCACAGTTGACCCTAACGCAGCGTAGCAACTGACTGGTTCACAGTTGACACTAAAGTAGCGTAGCAACTTAGCTTTAGAGACAAGCAGATAATGTGTGTTGTGATGTAACTAGCAGTGCAGCACACTGCATTCTGGTAGAGGCCAAGGGACGTAAGAACAAGGTTATCTATTCCTTTAAAGCAGAGTGGTAAGTATGCACACCACATCCTTCAATATTTAGAAATCCTTCATTCTACTGACCGTGCGTTTCCTATGACTTTGACACTAAACAACGGCTGTTTCTCAACTCAGCAGTAACCGGTTGATGTGTGATGGTCATGTTCTGTGTTCTCTGTGATGTACGATTTGGATTTTAAAGATTTCTTGTATTTATCTTGAAGTGGTGCCGCTGCTCACTGGCAGCTTGTCGCAGACACTCCGTTATCCTTGCGAGATTTGTGGTGGGCAAAGTGGCACTGGGACTGGTGTGTCTCCCAGTACTGCGGTTTTGCCTGCTCAGTATCATTCCACCAAACTGCAAACTGATCATTAGCATAGTACTACTTTTGTCAGAAGGACAAGCGGGCGAAGCCTGGTAACATTCCCAAAAGCAGTTCTTAACATTGGACAGAGAGTAAATCAGCATTGTTTGCCGGTCTGCAGAATTTCAAATGGATACAAGAACATCCACCATATTTGGTCTGGCGATTTTCCTGTGTAAAACAGCGACTGTAGATGAATCTTGGGCGTCTGTCTGGGCAGCCACGTGCGACACGTGTATTATGCGGCCAAGCTGTGTTATCTGTCATACGGTTGCACTTTTGCGTGATTCTTGAAGTTGGAAAAGTGGAAAATATGAAGAATCGGACAGACGAACAGTTTGGAAAGACCTGAGATAAAAAAAACTAACTCATTGGAGCCGAGTCGTTCTTGAAAAGCTAATAATTTCTCAGCTAGTTAAGAAATTCCCAATATTTTGTTGAACCCGAAGGTTTCTTTCCACATCCACAACAGCCCACAGTTGTTTCTATCGCGATCAAAATTTACATATTTGACGCACTCCAATTCTATTTCATTAAAATTTATTTTAATAGTATATTCCCATTTTAATGTAGGTCTTTTAAGTTCCCCTGTCCGTCAAGCTTTCCCAGCAGAATTACTTACTTATCTCTGTTCTTTCCCACCCGTGCCACTTGACCCACTCAGGTCATATAACAAAGGAAACTTTACGGACAGACACTTGTACTGCAATATTAAACATTTGGCCAGACTGTGAAGATTTAGATGGTAGATACCTCGAACACTAATGCAGTTACACAGATCTGCACTTAGCTGGCGCAATAGGAGTGGCTGCTCAAGATCGGAGACCGATCCTGAACGTTGCATAAAGTCCACAGTGTCTCCAAATTAACGACCGAATTTTTTCAGATGTTAAAGAAATACACAAAAATTTAAAATTACGGTGCCAAATTGCCTTCTGTTGTGGGATTCGTCTATCAACCGTATACTTGAATAAGCGGGCCTGTACCATTCAAAGCCCAGCGGTCACTATATGCACCGCCAGTTTAACATTCAACAATTCTACGTTCTGCCCAAACAGTGTATTTATGTATTTCATGTGGATCTCAAAACAAGCAGCTATTATTTCTCTATACAGCATTTACTGGCCGGTTTTTATAACTCAGATATAGAGTATTTACTGTCCGGTACGGTCTGCATTTACGTATAATGTATATTAACCCTTCAAAGCCCATTGGTAATTATGCACCGCCAGTTTAACATTAAACAATTCCACGTTCTGCCCACACAGTGTGTTTACGTGTTTCATGTGGATCTCAAAACAAGCAGCTATTATTTCCCCCCTACAGCATTAGCTGAATGGTTTTTATAACAGAGATGGTGTTCACTGCGCGGTACGGACTGAATTTACGTATAATATATATTAACCATTCAAAGCCCAGTGGTCACTATATGCACTGCCAGTTTAACATGAAACAATTCTACGTTCTGCCCACACAGTGTGTTTACGTGTTTCATGTGGATCTGAGAACAAACAGCGGTTATTTCCCCCCATACAGCATTAGCTGAATGGTTTTTATAACTGAGATATAAAGTGCTTACTGCGCGGTACGGACTCAGTTTGTATATAGTTCAGGTAAAATACATTTCGTTACAATCCGCCCCCTTCATTTTCAAAACTCACAACTCAGCCCAAACGCTCAGTTTGTTCCCCTCTGCGCAATAATCCACGTTACCATCACCTTACTTTCTTCACTTCCCAACGCTCTACCTTGCCTCCAGCCTATCTGTTCGGTAAGCACGAGAGGGTTCTGCCTGGGAACCTTCGGGTATCGTTCACACGGGCGATTCAGTCGACGGCCACTAGTCGCCCAAAGACAGGCGGCTGACCTCCCGTGCACCAACGGCTGCGAGATACCTGTCGCCCTGACGTCAGACAGACTCTACTTAGCATCTCTGAAAATGAAAGCTGTGTACAGTGCTAGAACTGAAAGAGACTGTTGCTGTGTGGCCCTAGGAAAGCTGAAAGAGAAAAATAATAAGAAAAGCAGAAGAAAAAGGTGAGTGCACCCTATAATATGTGACAAGCGAAACAACTGTTTATTTTGGATTAATTTTTAAGATCTGAGGACAGGAGAAGCGAAGTTTTAAATTATTTTAGACTGTCTGTGGACCCTTGAAGGAATGTGGGAGGCAACCAAGTGTTCCGTACGAAATCAAAGACAAATATGAGGGTATCTGTACAATTCAGAGAGAGAGAGAGAGAGAGAGAGGAATTAATTCTCAGGTAATTAGAACATTTTAATTAACCTCTTCTATTATTATTTCAGATTAAAATTTGGACTAAATACGACTCAATTTACAAATTCTTCGAACAGTTCACATGCGTATTCTTGAGTCGACACGGAGACTCGCCCGTCTGAAGGCTCATACACACAGCTGCGTGGTTCTGCTGTATCCCGCCAGTCAAGCGACAAAAGTGGAAATGCGACAGTGATTCTGGCGACGGAGGACGGTGTGCATGAAAGCCTTCGCTGTGCTGTGTCGCTGGCAGACCAGTCGCCCGCATTAAGGGGCCTCAGAGCTGCAAACTTCGCTAACGTCCTGTCAGCCCCCGCAGTGTCTTCACTCTCTATGTCTCGGATTAGCCTGAAGGAGTTAATTATGGGGGTTTTCTTTAACGACGCCCTGTCAGCCTCTAGTTTCGAGTGAAAACGATGTGATAATTCTGCATGTTCAGTTGGACGGAAGTAGCCAAGGCATTTTAGAATGTACTGAACGTAAATTGGAAGGAAGTAGCCATGTCACGTTTGAACATACTGTACATCATTTTGCCTCATCTTCAGCCAGTCCGTAAATCATCAGAGCAGAGACAGACAGACGCGGCACCTGAATAGCCACACAATTTGCATCCATCCATCCTTCAAGGCGCTGTTTGAATGTTGACGTTTCAATTAAGGAGAGTACAGTCACTGGATTATGTCCACCTATTGGCATCTATTTTGAAATGAGTTATGAGCTAACATTTTTGGATGATGACGCACGGTGGAGTATCGATGTTCGTGATCATCGAAGTTCGGGAATTCGACGTTTCGTGATGACCCATTCCAACGTCATTTATTCGACTTTTCATCTCTTATTCAGACGAATAGAGATAAGACGGTGTGACTGGTGAGTATTCTTTCCCAACTCTCCTGCTATTGCGCAGATCACTCATAGCTCAGTCAAGTTTCGTAGATTGATTGCTGTCCTGCTTTACTGATTGAGTCTGTCCTGCAATACAAAACGTATTTTATGCTCCCGCAAAGTGTTTGTGTTTGTTGACAGTAACATTTTTTTTTCTCTTCGTGCTGTTTTGAGTTATTTTGAATTCTAATAACTGAGGTTTACAAGGTTTTGGAGCTAGATTTGTTGTGCACTGCAGATATATTCTGATTCGTTAGGCTCTTTCAAATCTACTGAGTCACGACCTCTAATTTACTGTGTGCAGTGGCGCACTTGTAGTATGCAGGCTGCGATGTGAGAGGCGCAGTTCGGTTAATGTGCAGTGACACACACACACACACACACACACACACACTGAGGCAGTTCTGTGCACATGTAAACTGCACGTTATATTCTTTGTGGCTGCTAATATTAGTCGTTAGCGTTAGAGCAAACAAACTGAAGACAATAGGCAGCAGCATACATGTTTCCTTAGCTCAGACAATCGCCGGTCTGTCACCCGGATACCCGGGTTAAATTTCTACTCAATTCGTGTAGGATTTATGTTGAACAACGTGGCACTGGGCCAGGTTGATCTCCAGGTACTGCTCTTTTCCCGTGTCAGTGTCATTCCAACAACGATCCATTCTCATTCCTTCATCAATAATCGACGGCATATAGCCTTAGCAATTGACAGAGTCGATAATTATGCAAGTGGTAGAGAACGGAGTAATTTTATCTGTGGAAAATTTGATGGCGGCAAAAGCAATAGCGTGTTTTGGGTCAGCGGCGCTGAATAGGGCATTTAGAATGCCAATACGTGCAATAAATACTGTTTAAATTCTTCGTCCTGCAAACTGACCTCGCACTTGTTTTATGCTCTTAGGCCTTCTGTGAAGCCAAAAGCGTCTGCAGTGATAAGATGTGAAGTGTACAGAGATTTGTTCAAATTACTAGGTCATAATGGCCGTCTTACTACGCTCATGCACACCACAGGACACTACGGGACACTAGTTTCAGGCAGCTGAATGCAGCCGAGTCTGCAGAACGTGTGACGGAGAAACGTCTTAATAAAAAAAAAAAATGCTTTGAACACCCGGAGGATCATGTAACAGTGGAATTTAGAAAGGCTGCTGTTTTTGTGAGTGAAAAACTGAGTCTGTCATGTTGAGGGAAGAACGTAGGCTGAGGGCTTGCAACAGAAGTGTGATGAGTTATATGTCTGGACCTAAGAGGGAGGAAGTGACAGGAGAATGGAGAAAACTGCATAATGGGGAGCTTCGTCATTTGGTCTGCTCATTACAAGTTGTTTGGGTGGCAAAATGGAGGCGGATAAAATGCGTGGGGCTTGCAGAAAGTGGGAGGGGAGGAGGAAAGACTACAGGGTTTTGATGATGGGGAAGCCTGAAGGAAAGAGACAATTTCGAAGACCTAGGCATAAATGGGAGGACAATATTAAAATTAATTGTGAAGAAAGAGGTGGGGGGGTGGGGATTAGATTAATCTGGCTCAGGACAGGGATATTTGCGGGCTCTTTTGAACGCGGTTATGAACCTTCGGGTTTCATAATATGAGGAGAGGTTTTTGACTGGCTGAGTGACTATCAGCTTCTCAAGCACTCTGCTTCACGGAATAAGGTCTATTTGTTGACCTCATTGCATTGTTTTGGAGTGTCGAGAATCATTTTATAATTACACTTCAAAGCCCAGTGGTCACTGTATGTACCGCCAGTTTAACATTCAACAATTCTACGTTCTGCCCACACAGTGTATTTATGTGTTCTGTGTGGATCTGAGAACAAACAGCGATTATTTCCCTATGCAGCATTAACTGGTTGGTTTTTATAACAGAGATATAGTGTTTACTGTGCGGTACGGACTGGATTTACGTGTAATGTATGTTAACCCTACAAAGCCCAGTGGTCACTATATGTACCGCCAGTTTAACATTCAACAATTCTACGTTCTGCCCACACAGTGTATTTATGTGTTTTGTGTGGATCTAAGAACAAACAGCGATTATTTGTCTATACAGCATTAACTGACTGGTTTTTATAACAGAATCGGAGAGTGTTTACTGCGCGGTACGAGCTGAATGTTTATTTATAATTCATTCAAGTATAGTTTGTAAGTGTTTGCATTTGTCACGCGACTCACACCCGTGGCTCCGACTGGTGAAGCAGTTCACACATAAGCAAGTGGTGATTTGCTTCTGCCCCGTGGACAAAGTAGAACTGGAGTAGGATGACTGTGGAATTCTGCGTAATGAATGGTCCATTCAAAACATTTCCTCTTGTGCTTTATTTTAATGAAGACTGCACGAGGCACACCCGCTGTGCGAATTGCCCGAAATGAAGAACAAATCGCTTTGACACTTTAAAAATGAGGACCTCATGGAGCGAGGAACCTAAAACTGCTAATTACAAATCTTACATTTGCTCGGACAAAAAGGTTTTGTGCTCCTTTGAACCATTGACGTAACATCCATGAGATGGTTTAACAACTCTTTCAGGTCTTTGTCAAGAGCTATGATGATTTATTTAAAGACGTTGTATCAATACCGCCCAATGACTCTGTAATATAAGTGATGAATCAGTAGCTATGTGGGTCACGCGGTCGTGACCTATTTTAAACGTGTCATGGTGGCATTACAGACGCTGTCTAGTGTATGCCAGTATTACAGCTTTTCACGAGAGTGAGATGAATTTATGGAACAAAACGACGTTTTTTTACAATTTGTTTATTTCCGGTGGAATTAACACTCCTTCGAGAAACAAAGCAACTCTACAATAAGCTTGAGATAGGATTATAGGTTGGGTCGAAGTTTGTTCCAAATCGGTCATCCTATTTCAAAATTAAATTTAATAACCTTATATATACAGTATCAGTAGTGCATCAGTTGTGTTGCTTCTTTTTTAACCATGTTATTTAAAGACGCTGTCGGTTGAGAGGATTATATAGCGTTGGTAGTAGATGAATGATTATGCAGAATTGGCGGAAACGTACTGACGGGGGAAAAAACCGAAGTACTAAGAGAAAAACCCGTTGTAGTGCCACTTTTTCTACTACAAATCACATACACGAGCTCGGAGAAAAGAGGGCTTGGTGAGAAGCCGGCGACTGACCGCCTGAACCTTGGCACGGCCTGCCCAATAGGAAACTGATAAAAATCGGTTTATCTGTTACCTAGTTACTGCTTGCTGGCGCAAATGGTGTATTTGCAACGTTACCTAACGAACGTGTCGCAGAAGTAGCAATAATGACGTAGTAACGTGCAGGACATGGCGAGAGATCTAAAAATGCATTGAAGAATGTTCCTGTTCTAATAAGTTAGTCGCCACATCTTGGAAGGTCCTCGAACGTTTGTTACCTTTTTAAGAAGAGACTCCACTTGGCCTTAGCCTGAAGCAGATAAGCTTAAGATTCAGGGCTTCTCGGACATGAGGCTGTGTTTCGATGGAGTGTACTGCCCCTGTCTTCAGGACAAAGGAATCCATAAATAATTTCCTTTCGACCCTTAAGAAGAGGGAACTACGTGACTTCGAAACGGCGGTAGAGGCACAGCTTGAGACCTCGGCTGCAGCACCGCTGTGATAACCTGAGGTGTTGCGGATCCACTTAACAAGGCGTTGGGGATTTCGCCGTGGATCTTTGCTGACAGCAGCAAACATCACAGTTGCAGTTGCGGTTGGCCGCACAAAGAGCGCAGGTGGGCAGTCCTGTTGAATACCGCGATCTGCAATTTGACGGGGTGCGAGAACTGCGATTGCTCGCCTCCCCGTCACACTACCTTGTGTGACTGAGTGAACCACACGCTGCTTTTACCGGCAACCATTGTTACAGCACCGTGTTCTTCCTGGGAGCTATTCGTTTTAACAGTCTTGTCGCCATGGCAACCATTGTTGCCAGGTTGTGTTCTCTTCCAGGTACATGTTTCTTGCGCAGAAGCAGTGTTGTAATCGACATAGTGTTGACTGTTAGGGACAGGCCGAGGCTGCAGCAACAGTATGTAATGTTACATAGCACTAACAGATAGGTGCAATTTAATGGTTCGTTTTGAAAGAGACCGTGGAGTAGCGCGTAGCAGTGGTTTAGCTACGCTCTTCAGTTCCAGAATTATGAAGGAGGCGAAGACATTTGTTTTTTTGCAGTTGAAGGATACGCTTGAAATATGAAACTGTTAAAGTTAGACTTGTTCCATTTATTGTCTCGCCAGTATCGTGCTGGGAGTCATTGCTATCCGTAGGCTGTTGACAAAGCGCAGGGCCACAGAACATTTCCATTTTAGGGGTGCCCCCAGGCTGCGTAATGGATAGACAGCAGTAGCTGCGACTTTATTCTATAGGCAGTTGCGGACATTCAACAAGAGGTGGTTTTTCAACTTGTGGGTTGGGAAAGGCACTAACAACTCTCCACGTATTACATGACGCTACACAAGGCCCGGACTTAGGCCGCTCCTCTAGCACGAACGATGAGACGCGCTTTGCATAAAGAAAAGGGCAATACATGTGTACTGTGTGCAGTCAGTCACCGTACACGTATATCGCGACGAGGACGGTCCGGTGTGAGTGCTGTTAGGGCAGGGGCTTCAGAGCTCTGAAATGTCCAGCGTCTTGGCAACGCTGCGTCCGATTTAATTTCTAGAGGCTGGCTCTAGAAAAAATGTAATTTTGTTGCCGTCAGGCTTCGAACCAGATTCGGAAAAAAAAGACTTTGTAGTGACTACCACAAGTTACTATATAGAGAGACGCTATTTCTGTTGTAATGCAGTTATAATTTAATAAATCTGAAAGGCGTTTCGATCAATGCGAGTCGTCGTCATGGACACAGAGTGCAACATGTTATTGCCAAGAATTTTATTGTTTAGACGGTCTGTACGTACAGACAGGTAGAAAATAAAGAGTTCATGTAACATACAGTGTCTATATCAGCCGGCGGCTGTCTTAACCACGTTCCTTCGCTGTACTGGAGATTGAGTGTTTGTTAGTCTGTTGCCATTTAGAACTGATGTTATTAAAGCTACAATGCATAATTACTGGCGAAATCTCCACAATATGTTGCTGCATACGACAGCATAACTGACGACACTGTACGTAGCTCTGTATTATGCTATTTTCGTGATAATTTAGGCCAGTTTGATCATGCTGATGCTACAGTCTGGTAAAGTGTGTTGCATGTATCTTGTAGTGATTGTACCGCTCTGCATATCCCTGCTTCATCAGTAATTAGTAATTTCAGATCTGCGCTGTTTTGCATTTTACGTAGCATATAATCGTAGTTTCATACTGACGTTTCGGGGCAATCCATTGGTCCCATCTTCAAGGGTCAAGCAGTCCAAGAAGTATCTCCTTTGACGCATCTAGTGTCTTGATTACCGGTGAGTGTCTTCCTATAGGGTGATCAATTGACACTGAACTGAGGGAGTAGGCAAGCTACGGTCTGGCATTTCCTCATTTAGTACATGCAACATGCAGCTTTAGAATTTGCGGTGGACTTGGCCTTTGGCGACCCTCAGACGTGCTGGACAACTGGTGGACAGATTATTCCGTACTGTTCCAAGTTATTGTTCAGAAACTACAGATTCTGCACATCAAAGTTGAACGGCAGCTGCAGGACTCACATTTCATCAGTCTTATCGCCTCTTATGTAGTACAAAGAATCGCCTTAGTAAGAAGTCCAGTTTAATATGATATCTGTAACAGAAGTGTGAATCACATTATTGCGTATGTTTGTTTCTTCGTGAGTCTGCATTACAGTTTATTGTACAAGATTTTAGTTGCGGAATCCTGCATAAGGAGGAAACTGTATGAAAAGTTTCGCAGGAAATTTAGGATAAGTTTTTCCTTTTATATCGGTTCTTTCGAAATTTGGCATATGCTAGAGTTGAAGGAGGTAATTTCCAGCACCTACCCTAACACGCAGTAAGTTGTATTATAAGCGAAAACACGAGGTCGTTAAGCTTGCTGTTGGTTTTGATGCCTTCGAAACGTCTGGATCTGTTTAGCCAGCGACACTCGTTGCACCTTCAGCAGCGCCACTGTGAAAACGCCGAATCACGAGTACCAACGGGCAGCAGCACCGTCAGTGCCATCCCACACTGACGGATGCGACGCGATGAGGACCGTCAGCTAGTTTCTGAGTCAAAGGAAAGAACAACCGGTGATGGGGAAGATATTTGGGCCCAAGAGGGAGGGAGAAATAGGAGACTGGAGAAACTTGCGTGTTGGGCAGCTTTGTGTTTTGTACTCTTCACCAAACATGACGGAGGCGATTAAATGTAGGAAGACAGAATTTGCAGGACACGAATTTTGTGTACATTGTAGTTGGAGAACTTGAGGGAATAGGTTGACAGCGAAACCTATGCGTAAATGGAAGTAAAAGATTAAACTGCGCATGATTTGTGAGTGAGTGATTAATAAGTTGATGGGCACACGATATGGAATTGTGTATATGCAACAGTCAAGAGATATGTATGCCTCGGTCGACTTCGCAGCACCCTACTTTACCGACAACTTCCAACAATTTTCACATTCATGACGTGACAATTCATTGACACTATGACGTCAGAGCTTTCCTTCAGGTCTTTATTATATACGAAAGGATAAACCGACGGTTCATCTGTGTAAATCGTCAGGACGCCGCAGTGTTGATTTGATATGATATGATAAATCTGTTAACAGCAATTAGGTTGACACCTGGTGGCAGTAGTACAGTACAGTACACATTTACACACAAACAATACACAGAACAACACAATGAAACAATACCAGAACGGAACATACATAACAATAAGAATATATAAACATAACAATAAAAATGCATATACATAACAATAACAATACATAATTTACAAAATTAAACAGAAGCGTACAAAACATAAAACCATATATACAATGATAAAAATGGAACCAAAAGAATATGAAAGAATGTGTTAAACGAAACAGCCATATAAGCAGCAAACTTCATATGATCTGTATATCATCTAATAACGTTAGACGCCTTGTTACTAAGACCTTCACTACACTTCACTACATTTCACCCAACTACACTTCACTCCACTTCACTACACTTGTCGACACTTCACTTTTTTCATTTAAACTTCACCCAACTACACTTCAGTACCCTCTCATCTGGTTTAACCCCATTTACATGTCCTACCGCTTCATTTCACCTCACATCACCACACTTCACTTCACTTCACTGCAGTTTTAGATGGTTTTCGCCACACTTCTAGATAGTGAATATTACGTTAAATCCATCATAGGACAGGGCAGTTTTGTCATATTGCTAGAACTCGGTATTATTTGAAGACAGTTACCATCCTCTAAAAGACTAAGTGGCAGTACGTTCTGCCCAATGCTATACTATTTACGACGGGCCCCGCTTTTTGGAAGGTTCCCAGGCTTCGCCTTTCTGTCTTTCTGGTAAGAGCAAAATGTAGGTGAAGATGAGTGTGGAGCGTTGGTGGAATGGTACCGACAGGGGAAACGGGAACACTCGAGGAAAACTTATCCCAGTAGCACTTCGTCCACCACAAACCTCACAAGAACTGACCTGAGTTTGAACCCGGGTCTCTGCTGCGAGATCTGGCGACTGACACTCTGAGTCGTGGCACGGCCAATTTGGAAAGGGAAGGGGGGTGCAGTGACAGGCACTACGCGTGGAACAGAGGGCGAGGGAGTCAGGAGAGTTCGCAGGAAGTCTTCGCTTGTCCTCTGTTACAATAGGCTGGAATGAGGTGAATTTAGGAAGGCGAGGTGATAGAAAGTGGGCTGTTGGGAGTGAGAAGTACAGGAGAGAAGTTGATCGTTCGGGCTGAGTTTTGGGTTTGGGGGGCAGCATTGTGAGGAAATTTTGATAGCGTCAGGAGGGCTGCGTTACCAGCTGAGGAGCATTTACTGTGAAACCGAAAAAAAAAACACTGAAAAATTGATCGAGTTTGCTAGCTGCAGGACCTTGCGGATGCTTGCTGACTTCTAGGCAGCAGTCCGGCCTGCAGACACACCAACCCTAACGGCAGTCCCTACTTCCATTACTTTTAAGAGCATACTGATTCATTGTACGTACAAAAGATTTTCATAGCGGCGAATTAAAGACTAAGGTTAATCCGAATTGCATTTAAAGAATTTTTTCGTACCGCAGCACAGAACGTTCATTAGCGGCACTTTGCTGGGTGTCAATGTGAGAAGTACTGAGGAACACTGAGAACTGACGTGCACGACTTAGTGGTGCTGTTTGAGGCGGAGGAGCTGTCATACAAGGGAAGTGGGATGGCACCGGAAGCCGGTAAATGTCGGAGATATGAATGCTAGTTGACGGCTCGCCAGTTACTGAAAAAGTTGACAGGGGATAGCAACATGTCGTGGGAATGCTTGGCAGATCGGCTGGGTTGGTGGCGGTTCGCCGGACTGAACGCCGTGTCGCGCTGCAGTTTGGCAAGATGAAGTCTCTTTATCCAATGCCCCGTCTTCTTCGATTTACAAAACAGCATTGTGTTCTTAAGGCTCCCAGTCGGTCGGGTACGAGCAGGATGCAGATGAAGATGGTTATGGAGCATTGGTGGAGTAGTACTGACGGGAGAAACGGAAGTACTGGGACAGTGGCACTTTTTCCGCCACAAATCTCACTCGGACTGACCTGGAATCGAACGAGGGCCTCCGAGGTAAGAGAATGGCAACTGACATTCTCAGCCACGGAGGGCGGAACGATTTACTGGAAGTATATTGGAAGTTTTAACTCGTAACTCGCAGTAAACACATTCCATCTCGGTTTAAAAATTTGGTTAACAATGTATAAGGCAGTAACCGCTGTTTGTTGTCAGGTAAGCAGGTAAATTGTATCGTGAGAACAAGGAATTTTTAGGCGCGTTCGTAACGTTGCAAGAAACGCCTTAAGTGTATATTTAATTTGAGTTGAGGGATTGTCACTGAGGAAAAATAATTATTGATCTAATTGACCTGACTTAGTCTAATACGAGTATAACAAAATATGAACTTCATGTCCGTTTTTCTTGTTACATTTCTGACAATTAACTCCATTAACAAGCATTGCACAATACAGAACAGATTAATATTTAGATTAGCCTGAACAATTCGTGTGCCTACCTTGCCAACTCAAGGCCATCACCTATTCTTTTATTTCTGAACCAATTTATTATCGTTACCGTAATCTTTTTTATTTTGATAAATAGCTCTAATTATTTGGTAATTACAGCAGGACTCTGAAGATATTCAGCAGTTTGTATTATTATCCGGAGCTCACTTCCTGTGGCCCATATGACTGTGACATACTATGTATACAGCTATACCGCTGTACAGCCATACAGCCACACTCCAACTGCTACTGTATTTATACTTTTACAACTGTAAATTTTTAAAATATTTATTGCACTTGCCCGTAGGATTACAATACCGTAAAAACTAAAATATCGACCTAACAAAAGCGCAGCCATAAATTTTAATTCCCATCATCTGAGTGATGGCCATTTGATTAGCCGAAACATGTAGCTGTGCAGAACGTATGTTGTGGCAGGTGGTACCGTCAGACACACTACAACTGTATCAGTTTGATTGCTGGCTTCATTCTTCGACTTTTGTGAAAACCTATTATTATGCAATTAAGAACAAATAAAAAGGTATCTTAAACACAACTGTTATATTGATCCCTTGTTTAAGATAGCTGAGATCTGAACTTTAAAAAATTGGCTTCTTATAAGCCGAAATTAGATAAAAGTCACGATTTTGTATTATAATATTAAAGTATAATAAATGTATATTATATCAAAATATTAAAGTATAATAAATGTATATTATAAAAAAATATTAAAGTATAATAAATGTATATTATATCAAAATATTAAGGTATAATAAATGTATATTGTATCAAAATATTAAAGTATAATAAATTATATTTATCAAAATATTAAAGTATAATGAACGTATATTATATCAAAATATTAAAGTATAATAAATGTATATTATATCAAAATATTTAAGTATAATAAATGTATATTGTATCAAAATATTAAAGTATAATAAATGTATAGTATATCAAAATATGTAAGTATAATAAACGTATATTACATCAAAATATTAAAGTATAATGAACGTATATTATATCAAAATATTAAAGTATAATAAACGTATATTATATCAAAACATTAAAGTATAATAAATGTATATTATATCAAAATATCAAAGTATAATAAATGTATATTATATCACAATATTAAAATATAATAGATTGTATTGTATCGAAGTATTAAAATTCCTGCAAACGGTCGTCCAATGGGATCAATGAAAGGCATGCAAATTGTACACGTAACTGAGAGACTGCATCTTGACATTTTAGGGAAATTCCCTGTCTGTAGGGACACCACGAGCGGTAGCCAGACAAACGACAAACACACAGCTGGCTCCAATGTAACATTTGACGTCACGACAGTGCAATCCGCCCACCTACAACCCTCAGTACTTCCACAGCACTGCACTGGCAGGTACCCTCCCTTGTGTATGAAGGTCGCAGCAGTTCGTTCACTTGCCTTACCAAGTCACATTCAACCTACTAATTTACGTAAGTACACACGTTTTCCTAACTTTATCACATGATAATTTCTCTCATATCCCACACATATCTGCATAATAATTCCCACATTATGGATCTATTTACAGTGTCAAATAGAATGACTAAATAAGATACAAAGAACGGAAAGCTACGGGATAAAACTACATAGCATAAGTACCGTACCGTGCCGTTGATCGAAGTTACGAAAGAAAATTAACGCGCAGTAAGACAACCTTTTTAACGTCATCGTCATTTTTATGTATTCAGTTATAATTTATAATATTGAAATTATCGTGTGTTTTTTTCCCAGACTGTACCCCACGAGGCTTATTTTACGTAATATTGCAGAACTTACCTTTCACAACTGCAGGACCGGAAAAAGTGTTTAATATTTTAACATAACGCAATCTATTATGACTCTGGGTAAATGACCAACTTGATGCACAATTACGTTATATAATGCTTTTATTATTGTAATCCTCTACACGTTTCGAGCAACTCTGTGCTCATCATGAAGAGGTCAAATTGTATTAATACAGCATCTGGTATAATATTCTCTGTAAGTAACCGTCCGGTGTGCAGGTTGAGAAGGAACTATACCAGATGATGTATTAATACAGTTTGACCTCCTGATGATGAGCGCAGAGTTGCTCGAAACATGTAGAGCATTATAATAATGAGCGTATTATATAACGTAATTGTGCATCACGTTGGTCATTTACCCAGAGTCGTACCAGGATGCACGGTCAGCAAAACATAAAATTTAGCAATCTATTTTATTTTAATATTTTCATACACAGTTTTGACTTTTATCTAGATGTGGTTTGTCTATCTATGTGCAGTTGTCCAGTGGCCCAGTCGCCATAGCCGCCGGTTTACTGCGTCGCCAGATGTTAAATTCCTCTGCCTCATAACCTTCCCAACTTCCCTCTTCTACTTGACTCCTGGTCGTCCTCGTCATCGTCTTCCTTCCGGTGACCAGGCCGTTATTCGCTTGGGTTTCGTTTTGTACAATTGCAATCGCACGTATGTCACCAGTGCCATTGTAACTGGTTGTACTTAAACTGTCTCCCTGTGTACACTTCTAATTGCCCCATGATTACTTGTCCAAAAAACCGCACGTGTGTCCAGCAATAAAACTGATATATGTGTAGTTGTGACTGAAGGTGTTTACTGGCTGTCTGCTCTTCATGTGACATATACATCTGACACATCGGGCACAGTTGACAAGATGTCATTGATTAAAATATATTTTTGTTTGACAGATTGTAAGTTGGGTTTTAATTGGCTTGTGAAACACAAGGCGGATGAACCATCTTAAGAGACATAATATTAATCTTCACTGATTGTGTCTAGCAACGTGAAAACTGTAGAAAACTTGTGAATACGGCTACAAATTGTGTGCGAAATATTATTGTAAAATGAGCAATTGCGAGATATTTAGACGGACTGAAGATTTGAGGTTTTTTTTTGTATTAAAAAAATCATCTTGGATATATAATTAACAGTTCTGCACAGAAGTTTAATGACAGACTGTGTTAATAGTGACCACGTTCCGTCTGATGATAGTGACCACGTTCCGTCTGATGATAGTAACCACGTTCCGTCTGATGATAGTGACCACGTTCCGTCTGATGATAATTACCACGTTCCGTGCTTTCCCCGGGGCTTAGGGGTCGGAGGCTTCTTTAACATTTTACCTTAAGTGCTCATTAGACTGTAGGATGCAAACTGCCTATCCCCAAATGAAATATGGCGGATGCCACAGACAACTGATATTACACTAAATCGGAAAATTCCAGCTGCACAGGATTTTCATATTATAATTCACTAACATATAGAGTTTAGGCGTGGCTGTGTTTGTGAATGTCTTCTTGTTCTTCGTAACAAGTTTCACTTGTCTTACTCCAGTGTTTCATTAATTATCTCCGTCACAGCTGAAGATACAGCAAATTTTCTCGTGGCCTCCATTTATTACGTTATATTTTACAACAATATGACCCTAACAAAGATAATTATATTTATCCAACTTTATTTTAGCACCTCAAATTCGGTGACGCTAACGTCCCTGGTGTTGTTTCCACCACATAATTTCGCGCAGCAGCCGTATTGTTACTTGAAATTGTAGGAAATTAAAAAATGAGGAGTAGGGTGTTGTGCTGTCGCAAAATATTGGAACTAAATTTTGTGAAGATCGAAGCAGGTAGTTCTAAAGTTGGAATTGACACAGACACAGGCACAGACAGCATGGCGATCTCGTACACCTACTTTGTATTCAATTTGAGTGGGGAAGTAGGCTAGCACTGGATGGCTGTTGTGACCTCGAATGGCATTTTATTTTAAGTTATGTGAAAATCGGGTCAATTAGTTCAAAAGCTGACAAGGAGGGACACACAGACAGCTTGATGACGCCACAAGCCTACATTTTTCTTTAAGAATGGAAAGTAGGCTAAAACGAGAAAGACTGAAATAAAGTCCGTTAACGACTAAATGACGATGCAAAGCTCACAAATCGACTGGCCTCAGGCATTGTAACCTTTAGATTTTATAATTGTTGTTATTTACTCTTAATCGATATCAGCATCATAACTGAAAATGCAAGTGCTATGTAACATCTATAGCTGGGTCTTTGATCTGAAGGAGCTTATGCCTGCATTTACTTTAAAACAGAAAGTACATACACCTACGTTGTGTCTCCTATATGGACCTCCACCACATCACCTTACTGTCAGCTGCAAGAAGTGCCTGCGTGGAGAGAAGTAATGCAGTTATACTAACACTGCAAAGAAGTGGATTAACTGAACTATACTTGAAGATAAAGTCCGTACCGCGCAGTAAATGCACTCCGTCTGGGTTATAAAAACCACTCAGTTAATGCTGTGTAGGGAAATAGTCGCTGTCGGTTCTCAGATCCACACAAAACAAATACACTATGTGGGCAGAACGTAGAATTGTTGAATGTTAAACTGGCGGTACATATAGTGACCACTGGGCTTTGAAGGGTTAATATACATTACACGTAAATTCCGTCTGTACCGCGCAGGAAACGCACTCTGCCTCGGTTACGAAAACCTGTCAGTTAATGCTGTATAGGGTAATAATCGCTGTTTGTTATGAGATCCACACAAAACACATAAACTTTGTGGGCAGAAAGTGGAAATTTTAGGCGCGTTAGAAGTATTGCGTAAACCGACTATTAACTTCGTCATTGTCTATCTGTCTGTCTGTCTAGCTGTCTGTCTCGGCTCCCACTGGACGCGTTTCCGTGAAATTTGATATTCGAGCATTTTTCGAAAATCTGTCAAGGAAGTTCAAGTTTCTTTAAAAATCTGATAAGACCGGTACTTCACGTGAAGAGCTACTTACAATTGTGATAGTATCGTGACGAATTTAGTTGAAAAATATTCCAAACCAAAGTTGTGCAGGAGGTCAAATCGCAATTTTGTGTTCAATAACACTTTTCCTGAAATTGTGGAGCGTGGAAACATATGGTAGAGCCGGAGAGGCCAAAGATGACAATATAATACAGCGCATCCGCTTTTCATGATGGATAACTAAGGCTACAGACACCTACTCAGAATATGTGATATTTGTTGCTTTACCACGGCGAAAATGGTTATGGGTACTCACATAATTGTTACATTATCCGTGAGTCGTTAAAACCAGTGACGCGTAGCACACTACCTCTGGGCTTTAAAAGATTAATGACAGCAATAAATTGTATTAATGAGAATCTTCCGCTTTTGTAAGGGGTGATAGACTTACAGTCTGCAATTTCCTGATGTTGTCCTCCCCCCCCCCCAGTCATTACTTTGCATTTTCTTTAGATGTGGGTAAATTGTAACATTACTGTTGGATTGATATCCACCGTTCTCCGGAGATGTGTCTCACTGTTCACATTTCAGACATCCAGCAGTCTATTTATTAAGCAGTTAGCTTCTTGTGTTGTAAGTTTGAAGCTTTCTGTGGTGATACGTAAAGATAGGCTTAACGTCTTTATTCGGTTAGCGATAGCTAAGGATTACTTCAACAACAATGAAGTTGCTTATTTGTTGTTATTCACACGGACGTTTTCCAATTGCGGCGTTTGAGGTTCTTAACGATGTTAAAAACTTAAAATTTAGCCCTGTGTTTTACACCGTGTAGTCTAGTAGGCAGGTTAACTTTGTAGCACTGGGTACGGACCTCTGTAGCAATGTTATTGTATTGCGGCAGGAGGTGGGAACGGTTCGATGTGTGTGTGTGTGTGTCTGTGTGTGCACATACGTCTTAAAGTACTGCGTGTAACCGCGTTTAGATGGGGATTTGAGACCGAAATTGTTTCTATCCGAATAAATTTTGTTTAAGGTTTTAACATTTTAAAGCCGAGTGTTCTACCTTCTGCCCACACAGTGTATTGATGTGTATTGTGTGGATCTGAGAACAAACGGCAATTATTTCCCTATACAGCATTAACTGACTGGTTTTTATAACCGAGATATAAAGTGTTTACTGCGCGGTACGGACTGAATTTACGTGTAATGTATATTAACCCTTCAAAGCCCAGTGGTCACTATATGTACCGCCAGTTTAACATTCAACAGTTCTACGTTCTGCCGACACAGTGTATTTATGTGTTTTGTGTGGATCTGAGAACAAACAGCGATTATTTCCCTATACAGCATTAACTGATTGGTTTTTATAACCGAGAAGGCGTGTTTACTGCGCGGTACGGACTGAATTTATGTGTAATGTATATTAACCCTTCAAAGCGCAGTGGTCACTATATGTACCGCCAGTTTAACATTCAACGGTTCTACGTTCTGCCCATACAGTGCATTTATATGTTTTATGTTGATCTCATAACAAACAGCGATTATTTCCCTGTACAGCATTAACGGACTTTTTTTTATAACCGAGACGGAGAGTGGTTAGAGTGCAGTACGGACTGAACCTTCGAGTATAATTCAAGTTAATCTCAGTCTTCAAAGCCTGCGCTTTCGCTCAGGCGGTTAGTCGCTGACCTCTGTCTGCCGAGGTCCGGGTTCGGTGTCGTTTCAGTGCATGTGAGATTTTTGCCGGACAAAGAACGAGACGGTTGTTGCTCACAGTACTTCGGTTTTCCTCTATTTATATCATTCCATCTATTCTGCTTATGTATCTTTATCTACATGTTGCTCTTAGGAGATGGAAAACCGCCGAAGCCTGGGAACCTTCAAACGAAGCAATGCTCTTTGTATTTTTTCTTTTGGGTGACCCCCCGGGGTGTGAATTTCATGTGCCGAAGTTTATAAAATTCAGACGCCAGGGAATCACCCAAAATCAAGAATACAACATTCAGAACACGGCGAAAGTTCTAAATCAAGACAGTAATGCTCTTCCGGAAACCGGCGAGCTTTGGATAGACAAGTACTGCCATGTTTATCGTATTTAAAATGATACATTGAATTTTCTGTCGGTGGACGGTGTAGATCTTCCACCTAGAAACACTCGTCAATAATGTATCTGAGGTTCTCAGAGCGGCATTGATGAAGACCCCCAAGTCGTCTGGGATGTGCGCCCTGTAGTGTGGTAAGTGTTTAACGTGGTTACCGTAGCAAGTAAGAAAAAGAAAGGACATTGTGACAAATAACTCACAAACGCTGGAAGGAAATGTTTTGTTGATTAGAAACGGGTGATATACATCGATACCTTACACCGTCCAAGATCTATCGTGTCCTTAGAAATCGGGGAGTGTAACACCGGTGCTTATATCTGTGCTTCTAGTCGTAACACGTTTGTGACGTCACTCAGAAACGAAGCTTAATTTTAAAGTTGGAAACTGGCATCCGTGACGTCGCCGTTGTGTCTCTTTCTAATAAAGTAAATAATTTTAAAATTTGGGAGTCCAGTGGACGGGATATCCGTCCAAGTTCCTTCTTGTAAATATAAACCGACGACCATCACAAATGACAGCGGGAACCAAGAGAGTTCTTCAGGTGTCATGGCCGCCAAAGATACGCGTCACGTCACACTGGTGCATACAGCTGTCGCCTGTGTTTCCCTGCAGATAAGCAGTCCGATAAACAGCAAATTTCGCTTGTTCTCTCTCAGTAGCTGATCGTTGCAAGTACTCCAGCAGCCTGCAAGCACAGAATCAGTCAGTATTGCCATAAATACCACTCAGAATGAAGGTAATGCTGTTGATTGAGGAAACTTTGACTTTGGTTGTAGTGGCCAAGGGGGAGTTAGACCGTTAGATGCTCATGACCACTAACATATATATGGCAGTTCAAATACAGTAAGCTGAAGTGCAATTGTGTATTGTGCGTGCTAGTTGTCTTTTACGTTAATACTGTCTAGACCTTTGCATCCGTTGGACTTTACGAGGTGGTGCTGAAAAGTCCTTAGCCCGACCAGGAAAGAAACAAGCTACAGCAACCAAACTCGGGGATTTATTCAACATACTCTCCACGAAGCTCAATACACATCTTAGCCCGTTGCTCTAACTTCTCAAGCTAC
>Ga0123354_10003732_pt1 | contig 21202 bp, 15 predicted proteins | sample TergutLab28metaG_2_FD_97872 | JGI IMG/M metagenome (GOLD analysis project Ga0123354, IMG submission 97872) | Labiotermes labralis P4 segment gut microbial communities from Petit-Saut dam, French Guiana - Lab288 P4 | ecosystem: Host-associated > Arthropoda: Insects > Digestive system > Gut ... | reverse complement strand
CTTTTGACGCCTAATGTCAACTATATTGGTCGTACCGCACCGCTAACCTCTAAAGTTGCATTTTATATATTTATTCAACAAATATAGTTACTGAATATTTTAAACATGGTATATACTCTCCGTATTTTTCTCTTCAAAATGTAGTTTGTTTCATAATTCTAACGTATTTGGTTCCTGTATTATTCACATTTTATATACAGGGTGTGCTAAAATTAAAAAAATAATTCCGGCGCCAAAAGGTTAATATGATTATTGAGTTTAACAAAGAAAATAAAGCTCATAACAATGAGTAAACAGCAAAAATAAATGATAGAACATTAGTTAGCAGGGCTCACAAAACAAGATCATTCAACTTTGCAGCATTAATGTGAAAGAACACCCTGGAGAGAAATTGCTATAAGTCTTGCGTAGGCCTCAGCAAGTGTGTATCACAGAACAATTGGGTTTACAATTTTTTACGGTCTGAAAACATCAGATCGAAACATTTAGGGGAGAGTTTCTCAACACGGGAGTCGCGACTCGTTGCTGAAATTCGGAAGCAATATCGTGTGGCCAACGTATCTAAAACAGAGAAAAACACGTAACACCCCCCCTTTTACACCAGCTTCAACTCGCTCTCTTTCAACTGGCTGTTTTGTACTTGATACGATTGGCTAAACATATATAGACAAAGCCCAAACCTGATCATTTCCAGCACATGGTACACCTTCATTAAGTGGGTAATGTCTGGTCTCGTTCTACCCTAGACATAGCTAATTTTCGCTTCGTCGCTGGTTAGAGTAGAGGAGGCGTTCCTAGAGCTGCGAAATCATAGGTCTCTGACCGCTGCCACTTGTTTTGGATTCGTTGGTTCTACATATCGCTCCTGAACCTTTAGGTTGTCGTAACCCACTGATAAACAGTTTTACAGGAGACGGAAAAATCTTGAATAATCCTGAATAAACCAACATTTAAGCATGTTATGTTTTTACGAAAATATAAAGAAAAGCAATTTTTTGTGGACACATTTTGACGGAAGGTGTTTTTGTAACCCAGCTGTCTAGTAATGCAGGAATTCCGGTTATAAACAATGTGGGGGTTAAAAAATTGCCTTTTGTTGAGCGGTATTTCGTGACTCACATTGCTGTCCCAAGAACCTGGCGACAGTAATGCAAAACACGGCCGCAGACCTTGGTCTCAAACCGCCAATGACCTCAACAATCTTAGAAGTTCCTACATTTTGTAAAATTCTAATATATTTCTCTGCCTTTCGCTTTCTATCTGATTTTTACATTCTGCTACTATGTTTCTGACCTCTCTTATTATCTCCCAATGTAGCTGCTCCTTCACATATAATAGCTCCTGTCTAACAGCATTAACATAAGCTTCTGTTTGGTTCTTGTGGTCAACTAAGTCTGCCATCATTGTCCTAATCATAAAATTGGCTTCTTGTGAAATACTATAAATCTGTTTTGTTGTTCCTGCGATGTGTGCATTCAGCCTCCCTTCTACACATGTCAGTCTCAGTGTCTTTCTTTAATTTTTATATATTTTTTTCCCTCACGCTGCACAACATACGACGCACATCCACAACCAGGCTCATTCCAAACAGCGCACAACTCACACACAAAAACACGACATGCTACCACAGCACCAAAGTTAACGTAACGAAGTAATTCACTGAGTGTTTTAAATTATAACTTTAGCAAGGAACAATGTATGCTCCCTGAGGATTATCGTGTGATCGAAACATGTAGGAGCGTTTTAAATGTTTTAATGTAAATTTTAGACTTCTTAAATTATATATGTATGCGCATGTGTTGGTGTGTGTAATTAAATAAACTGTTTCAGCGTCTGTCTTTAATTTGTTAAATGACTCATTTGGTGGACCTGTGCTTGTATTTTCATACACAGTTCCTCTTTCAGTTTTCATTTTCTGACCTGAACTGCCTGGTTAATTCCTATGCGAGTTTCTTTTTTCGCTGCTTCAATTTTAGGAGTAATACTTTCAGATAACTTATCATTAATCATCGTGTAGTTTTTCCATCATACCCTGGAATCTTTGATTCTCAAGTCTCAAATTTTCAGCTAAATTTCTGTTATCCGCTTGCAGTTTTTTGGAAAGTTTCTGGATATCAGCTTGTAGTTTTTCGGCTAATTTAAATTTAAACTTTCAAATCTATGTATTATATTTGTCAGTAGAAAGGTAAAACAGTCCCGTTACAGGCCCGGAGTGGCCCAGAGGGTTCCAGGAAGTTAAGGTTCCCAGATTTCGTGACAACGGCACAGGATGGTGGTAAGGTTGTCAGCCTTACGCACCGGCCGCCATTACCCCCAGGAAATACTCCTGCTACTCATTTCTATATTTATCAGTAGATCATTTAATTATTTCGGAAATACAAAACTTCCATTTTAGATGCCGGCTATCCCTATCTGTTTATCGTTGCTATTATCCATTTGATTACCATTTTTGACAAGATTAGTATCAAAACTAGTGTCTGTCTTTTCTTCAACCCGATTATCAGACCCCACAAGAGTTTCTGAGTTATCTTCTACTTCAAAACTGTAACAGGGACGCTACGGCTACGTAGCTGCCTTTCTGCCACTGTTTGATTTTTAATTCACACTGTATTTGAACTTCACGTATTTTTTTTTACCTTGGTGATGGGTGTGTTTTTGGTCACTTCGTGATATGCGTTGTATGGCTCCCGGTAGATGCTGCTGCTTTTGTCGGCGTTAGTCGCTGGCTTTGCCTGCTGCAATTCGGTCAATTCCGGTACCGTTGTTACTGGTCCCCTGGCTGAGTCTCTTTAAACTGGCTTTTATGAAATTATAGCTGGATTCCTTCTCCTCCTCGTCGCTGTTTGCGCGTCAGTTTGATGCTGATTCTAGACCTCCACTCGCTGCGGTACATACGTTTTTCCAATTTGACTTTATCGTACACCACGTTGATGGGCCACTGTGTTATTACCTCTCACTCTTTCATCGGGAGCTCTGAGAAATCTCTTATTGGGAATATGCGTGTGACATCTCAGAGGATCACAATGTACCAGGTTATTGTCAATTTTGTATTAAATCTCCACATTATTCACAAATCTCACTCTTTATTTTCTTATAAATTTACACACTTCGTTTCCAAAGAAAAAAAGCAAATAAGAAAGAAGAACAGGATTAAACAAATGTCGTCAGACTCGCCGAATAGCAAATTCTTAAGAATAATTTATCAAGGAATTATTCGAAACACGGAGTGATACAATTTATGTCCTACTTGTGCGGTGTCTGTACGGCCAGAAATAGCGTACTCCTAGCTAAGCATAGCATAAACTCATGAACTCGAATTTGGCCCCACCAGTTTCTGTCACCAAGTCCGAAAATTTCCATGCAAAGACACCTTTATGCTTCCCTCGTGAGCAAGCGATGCGAAGCCACCCACATAGGGTCTTTTGCTTTGTATCACTAACAGTTATGCGTTAAACAATTTTGTCTCTCTCTCACAAACTTCCCCTTTTACTGACTTGTTCTCCGTTCCCTTATCAATTACCAAAGAAATGTTAATATCCCTTACTCTACATGTATCCCACTTCTTCTGAATGATGTCTTAGTGTACGGTTACAATTGCTTTGAGAATTTATGATTAAGAACAGTCGCCGATATCTGTTCTCTTACGAAATTCTAATGGGCTGTGGATTATACCTTAGCTTCTTCTAAGACTGTACTCTGTTGATAAAAGTCTTGCATACAGTTAAGGAAATAATAACAGTCACTTCTTAAATCATGAACGCCATACAAGCCCGTAAAATATACAAGCGCATTAACAGAAGAGTACTGTCATACACACAGCTTTAACCTTTTGGCGCCGGAATTATTTTTTTACATTTTAGCACACCCTGTATATTAAATGTGAATAACACAGGAACCAAATACGTTAGAATTATGAATCAAACTGCATTTTGAAGAAATGAAAACGGAGAATATATGCCATGTTTAAAATATTCAGTACCTACATTTGTTGAATAAATATATAAAATGCAACTTTAGAGGTTAGCGGTGCGGTACGACCACTATAGTTGACATTAAGCGTCAAAATGTTAAAGTGTTTTAAAATGTAAAAGTTTTATTTATTCGCCAGCTGAGGCACTAGTGAGTTGTCTTAAAAAACAACATTAAAATTTACATTAAAACAGCTCCGACATGTTCCGGTGTTATAGTTACACCATCATCAGGGAGTGCATGAATTCGTGCTGGCTAAAGTTACAGTTGTTAAACTAGTCCATTAAAAAACATCGGTGTGTGGTTAATACGATGGTGGTGTGGCTGCATATATTAGGTCCTTATTTGTGTCTGTATGTTGCACTGTTCGGCATTAGACTAGTTGACTACTGCCGAACAGTGCAATGTACAGACACCAATAGGGACCTAATATATATGGCCACACCACCACCGCAGTCACCACACACCGATGTATTTTAATGGACTATTTTAATAACTGTAACTTTAGCAAACACGAATTAATGCGTTCCCTGATGATGGTGTAGCTGTAACACCGAAACATGTCGGAGCTGTTTGAATGTAAATTTTAATGTACTTACTTACTCCATGGTGCAGAGTCCTTCTTCAGAATCTAACTGGTTTGCAGCTAGTCAAGAAATTCCCCGCATTTCACGGAACCCGAAGGTTCATTACCGCACTGACAAGCGTCCGCCACCTGTCCCTATCCTGGGCCAACCCAATCCAGTCCACATACCCACATCCCACCTCCTGGAGATATATCTTAATATTATTCACCCATCTACGCCTAGGTCTCCCCAGTGGTCTCTTTCCCTCCGGTTACCCCACCAAGACCCTATACATCCCTCTCTCCTCACCCATATGCGTAAATTTTAATGTAAATTTTTTAAAGACAACTCACGAATGCATCAGTTGGTGAATAAATAAAACGTTGATAATATCAAGATGCAAGGTCCGAATGTGAAAATTGTTTTAAAATGTTATAGACTGTCTGCTATCAGTCCTTCTGCAGAGGGTTAACAGCTTGATGAAATCCTGGATACGCTAATCGGCTGAGCTGCTGAACCATGTCAGGTTTAATTTTTACGGCGATTTCGGTCTGTCGCCAGCATCAATGAACGCTTGTGCTGTCGATATACAGCAGTAGTTCCAGTTAGGATGTACTGATGTCGCTACTTTACGGTAGTTCGCAAACCTGTCTTCAGTAATGCAGCAAAATACTATTACTAAATAATGCCACACCTTTAACGAAACTATAAACTACAGTGTTACACAAACTAACTGTCTGCAATAATATGCGTTACACATTCAAAATGTGCGCGAAGACCTAGCCCACAAGTCATGTACTTCGTACCATAATAATCACGGATTGAACAAAGACGGTTCACGGGGTGCGTCATCCCTCTGATGGCCTGTTTGGATCCCGTTTTAGTCTCCGTGGTTAGAAGTACGATCTACTTGAAGAGTTTTTCTTTTGGCGCGCCAGGAATTCGGTTAGCAATTCTACTATTCGAAACACGGATCGTGAAGGACATTTCATTTGTGGGTTTGTGATGGACGATCGCGTTGTGAGATGTGAAGCAAGAGCTCGATTTTTAACGGACTGCTGGCAGGAAAACTGTACAATGTGCACGTTTATCATAACAAAAGGGCAAGGGGTCCTTAGACAAGCGAGTATGAGCTTCTGAATGAGTACTTTGCTATTTGGATTGTTAATGTTCAGATACATGGCCGGATGGACATTTGCCAAGACCAACAGATACAATAGTGACTTCTAGCTCAACTCTGTCATAGGTACAGTGCGTATGGTTGGGTTGCCGGCTGGTGAATGTTGATTGTGATGGAATCGGGTGCTGTTAAGGTTAGGGAAGGATTTGATACACAAGCAGGTATTTCTATAAAGAAGGCGGATCGCTCTGTGTCTAAAGTAAATCCGAAGTATTACAAGCAAGCATATAGAACTGAATGGGAATCTATGCCCGATTTTAAGGGTATGTAACAAGATTACGACTGTTAGGAATTACTGTTGTATTTTCGTTGTGTGATTTTTGAGGTGACCGTGTTATAGTAGTATGTCATTTATTTGAAGTTTGTGTGCATTAGTATTCCGGAAGTAGTTGTAGTGGATGCACAAATATATGCTTCGAATTATTAGATTGATTTTTTTATAAATACAAAAATTTGAACGATAATTACACCATCATGGTGGCATTAATAATTCACTATGCCTGACAAGACCAGAAGACTAAACGCAGTAGTGATTAAATAGATACATCCCATAGATCCTAATAAGTAGGATGTGTGGGAAAGGAAACAGGCAAGTATTCTATGGAAGAAGAGAAATCCCCATTAAAAATAAATGATAATATGATAAAAAATCCTAAGATTATAGCAAACCCAGTTCTTAACAGTAGAAAGAGTGAGCAGTGACAATACAAACTTACTGGCAGAATACACAACAAAGCACTTAACTAAAGCTGTCTCTTAAAAACTTCCCATATGCAAATAGTATGCTTACAAGTGCCATTAAATTAAAAATGTGGTAAAGACAATAAAAGCTGGTGTTATTCAAAGTTGCCCAGATTATATTAGCACTCCATGTAATCAGTCTCTTGCAATGGGAGGCCTCCCAGATTGGCTCACTTATTTGTGTATAAAAGGTGGTAAAATGTCATAAAGAGAAATGAAACCAACAAATGCATATACAAATATGTAAATTTATTGTGTTATAAGCAGTGTAGCCTCGTACATGTTTCAGCCACCCATTGTGGCCATCTTCAGGAAGGTGCTGTTTGAAGGATAAATTACATAGATTGTCAAAACAACTTTCAAATATAAAATGCCAACAGGCAAAAATCGGACATGCCCGTAAGAACATGAAGGGGAAAGTACATAGAACCATTGCCACAATTTGGCGTAACACGTAAAATTTTATATTTATGAATTGTTTTGATGTTATATGTAATATATCCTTCAAAGAACACCTCTCTGAAGATGGCCATGATGGGTGGCTGAAACATGTAGGAGGCTACACTGTTTATTATACAGTAAATTTACAAATTTGTATATGAACTTGTTGGTTTTGTTTCTCACATTGAATCATTAGTGCATGGTTATGAATCATTTAAAAATGGGTCCATGTCCACTTACCAGTTTCAATAGTAACTGAATTTTCCAAAATATATCAGACATTTATGTCTATGAGAGTACATTGTATCTTCATATCACCATCTTAGTGGATGAACAGTTTGGATTTAGAATAACTTTCTTAATGTAAAGATCCCTGTTTAGTCTTAAAGGCGGGAACTTCAGCAATGTAATGAATAGTGAAAGCGCCTGTAGGAGGAACCAGTTTGCTTCTGAAACATAGTGTCTTGTGTTGACAATGACAGTGGAAGAAATTCTTGTAAGTGCTTCTGATATTACTTATATACAGCCATTGCCAAAAACCTGTTATATTACAAACTTATGGTCTTGCAAAAACATTTGATGGTGTAGATTGTGACATGACCATTAAACTAAACTTAAGGAATTGAAAGTATGGCTGGTCAGTGATTTAAATTACAGGTACTCCCTGATATATAAACAGGATACCTTCTGAGCACCTGGTTGTAAGTCAAAAATACAAAATGAGGTGGAATATACACCCTCCAGTAGGTCAAGGAGGATTTAAAGAAGTAGCCTTTCAATGCAAAATATTAAGATTATAATTTCTTCAATGAAATATAAAAAGGCTAATCAAGTAGTTGTTACATATACATCAGAGGAAAAATATTATATGTTCCTGAATGGGCAAAATAGCAGTACCAGAAATATACTACATAGTAACCTAAAAATGATTGTCACACTGAGAACGTTCTCAGTACCTTATGATGAAGTGAAACTTGTCACTTCCAGTGATGATCACTTTTAATTAGAAGAGGAAAGTGCATTGCAGCAAGACACCTGGAGAACATCATAATCTTCATCCTCAGTTTCAGCTGATTTATTAGTGAAAGACACAGGGTTGCAAGCTGCATTGGAGAGGCAGGATTTTGGTAGTTTTTATTTATATGTCTAAATTAGACTGTACAGTGCTCTTTTTTTCTCATTTTACATTTCTTGTAATATGAAAGAACCTTCTATATAATCCTCTCCACATTACAAAACCTTGTCACATTTGCATCCATACTTCCAATCACCTTCAGGCCTTCACATTTTCATTTAGAAGATGTGTGGAATATGTATTTACTGTTTTACTGAATGTCACAACACAATAAAAAAGTCAATACAGGCACAAATAAAACAATTTGAACTAGCACTGAGCAGACCCTATTATAATGATGACCGAAAGGAATTGGAATGGAATAAGCTCAGATTTCGATATTATCGATGCATTAGTCATGGTTGCATTAATCTTGCTCCCACGAGACATTTTCTCAATAATAAGTGTTGCAGTAATCAACATTTTGTGTGTGAAATTTGAAATGTAGTTAGAAATGAAATTTTAATTTTGTTTATAGTGGTTTGAATTGAAACTTTCTTAAGGAAATTTTGATTGTAAGTAGGGGAGTGGCTGTGTACCTTTATGAGAAGGCAAAAACATAAATTAAATCGCCAGATTCAGATTATGGTATATACTGAACTCTGGCATAATAAAACATGCAGTTCCTCAAGGTTCACTACTTGGATCAGTGATACTATATATGAGAGAATTGTTGGGAGAGGAGCAGAGAGAGTAAGAACAGGAAAACCAGTGAATGGAGCAGAAAGGCTAAGCTTTGTTATTTGTAAACTGCTGTCAAGGGTAATTATAACTGAAATGCAATGTGCAGACTCTATTGACTGCTCACACTGTAAGAAAAATTACAATCTGATGTATAGGAATCTGTAAGAACTAATGCATTCACAAAATGATGATTGTAATTGTGTCTTATTTGCATCCTTTGCATTAGGTAGGTTTATGTTGTATGGCCATTAGCTCGTCATGGCTCAGGTGTTCCCTTTATCCCATTAATTTAAATGTAGAGAATTACATATGTAGTCATAACATTTTTCTTTGAGGTCACAGGTATTTTTATCAATGTGGAGTTATGAGGTACACTTATTAGAGTGTTGAAATTGAAAAATGTGTAGAAATTTAGTCAGCATATGGAACATGTTTGGAGGATTTTTTAGGTGTCATGTTTAAAGTGCGTGTGCACATACATATTTTGTTTTCAGGCTGGTTGAAGGGAGTACCAGGTCAACCAACTAGAGCATATTGTTCATTTTGTGAGAAGAGTCTTCATGCCCATAGACTGAGTCTTCTGAAGCATACTTGCACTCTTAAACACACCAAAGCTGCACAAAAGAATTTTGCACAGAAGGTAGCTGCTTATTTATTTTCAGATGAATGGAAAGGTGTGTTGGCTTTCACCATAGTGGAAGCAGCGTGAGTGTTGTTCGAAGAGTAATGAGTTTACTCTTCAAAGTTGCAACCATACACTGCATATTCCTTTCTAATGTTCCTGTAGTGCTTATGTCAATGAATAGTGGCCGCCATAATGTGGTTTTTAATTCAAGACACACAGAAACTTCTGAAGCTGACTTAGCTTTGTCAGTATAGTGACAAGGATAAGTATGAGCTGGATAACCAGAGAATCAGGAGGTTGATTCAAGGCAGGTGCATTCCAAAGTGTTCAGACCAGTTCTGGTGACCCACCCAGCCTCCTAATTAAAGGTGCAAGTTGTCAGGTTTTCATGGCAGTGTAGATAAGTATTCTTGTCTTCTGGGATATGATGCTGCATCCCAGGGTAATCAGTTACTGATGTTTGAAATGCAGTGTTCGTTTAAAACATCAGCAGCCGATTACCCACTGATATGGATCATATCCCAGAAGAACAGATTTCTCAGAATTGTGCGTCTATGACTGTAGTGTGTAGTCAGTTTTTCAATGTGTATTTGGTGTAACAGATGAGTGCATTACATTGGGACAAATACAACATTTTGTGCTGTTGGTTGAGTACTTTACAAGAGTTTTAAACCTTTCTCTTTTAGAGTGATAAAGAAGAAGTGAAAATAAATATGGAAGGACTGGGAACTTCTGAAGAAACGATGAGTCAGCCTTGTGTAACAGAAGTTGAAATTGTTGAAGATGTTGTAATAACAAATTCTAAGGCTGCTGATGATGATGCAGCCAGAGAGAATGAGAGTGAATTTTCTCACACTGCTGAGGAATCTGGTGATGCCCCGATCAGTCCTAAGAAAAGAATGGTAATGTATAAATTTTATTTCTTACTTCAGCAGCAGGCAGTTGGTCACCCAGGTGGACATTTATTGTGGGCTTCAGTGATTGGTGGTATCAAGTTTTACTTTTGCTGAAGTGCACAATGTGGACTGTTCACCTCTACTTGACTTAGACCTGGAGATTCAAGTCTCCTGGGATGTGATGCTGTGTCATTGAGAGCTACTTGCCCAGCAACACAGCAGCACATCCCAAAAGATGTCAATCTTCAACATGACCTCTCTGAGAACCTCAAATATCCCATTGGCTGAGAGTGAATGCAGTCTTAAATATTCAGTCATTTGGGTGGTGAGCCATTATTGATCAAAGAATGTCCTTTATGAGCAATAATTGCAGAATGATATAAAATAAAATGTTTACTCCAAGATGATAAGCACACGTTTTTATGTAGGTATCGCTTGGTCCAAAATAAGGTGTATGCGCTTGTGTCTTGTCTGCTTGTGTACATAATGAATTTCTGGAACAGAGTCGTTGAGCAGCAGCTAATAGCGATCCAGCCGGTCGAGAAATTCTCTACCATTTATGGGAGCAAAAAATTCGGCACCATATTCTTAAAAGTTATCACCGAACCCTCTCGTGAGCCAGCCAGATCAATCTATTCGATGATTTGATGGTATGATGTGCAGAGTGTAATTGTAACAGTATGGTTGACACCCTTTCCTTACAGTCTTTAAAGCTTTAACCTTTAACCCAAATGGGAAAAACAGTCTTGTTAAATGTAATTGTTATTGGATGATAGGGGAAAGCATTGTGCTCAGGTGTGGGATGGACATTTAAAATGAGAATAACTCCAGCTGTCAGCAGCTACATTGGAATTTAAAGGCCAGACAGTAAAGGTTATAGTGCAGATATGCCAGATTTTTGTGTTATGGATGGGTCTGCTGTTTTTAGAAAATATATTAAGTAGCACATTCCAGCTTTTGTTTGTGGAAGCTTCCCCTCCCACTGTGAAATTGTGAAACAAGGATATAAGCAAAGTATAAAATTGAAGTCTGTCGAGAATGAATTGAGCACCAATTATATGTGGAAGGTGATAATGACATTGAGTTTGAGAGTGGCATGAGTGAAGCAAAACCACTGGTTTGAACATTACAGGAAGGGATGTAAAAACAAATGACTATCAGATGATAGAGGGTTATACCAGTAACAATGGCACTCAATCAGTGCTTCATGTTTTTAGCAGTACTGATGTGTCATATTTTAATGTTTGCTGTCCCGAAGTATTTAACACATATATAAATATACATTGAAGTATCAGTCAAACACAACAAACTTTATTATGTTTATTACTGTATTAGGGCAACATGTTTCGATTCTATAAGAATCGAAACATGTTGCCCTAATACAGTAATAAACATAATAAAGTTTGTTGTGTTTGACTGATACATTATTGTAGATTTATATAAGTGATGTGTCAAATGGACTTACACCACATGAACCAGAGGAGTTGGAGGGGCCCAAGCAGTGGCAGATGAAGATTTGGTGACCTACATTCATGTTGAAACAAATCACTGATGCAGAGGCTACTAGCATATCTAAACTCATGACACCTCATCAGCAGTTCAAGGGATCTGCTCGTGGTTGATGGAGAGTTAGCACTTTTGTTTCATGTTCAGGGTGATGTAGTGTTGCAGTGTTTTGTGCAATTTACATTACCATAATTCTGTTATTTATAAAATATTCTTGTACTTGTCAAATTGAGACTTCTCAATGTATTTCTTTTAATACTAGTAAATGTGTGTCATGTAAAATTTATACCAAGCTGCAATGATTATAACATTTTCAGTAATCTAAGGGCATAAGATATATGTTAACAGTTTGACTTCCTTAAACTACACTGAAGGTGGCAATGGAACAGATGTGGCAACCCTGTAATACTGTTTTTTTTACACTGATATTTATTGGTGTAAAGTATGGATATCTTTAAGGAAACCAGAATAATTGGCATTATTTCAGTTTGTTGTAAATTTCAGTAAAATCAAGAATGTTGCAGATCAGGTATGTGATTTTTTATTCATAGGATTCGATTCCAGCCCTTGGCTTTGTGTCTGCTAGTTTGCATACCCATCTCTATCACAGTTTTATCTTGTCACTGAGTTACACTGTAATGTTGTTAAAGTTAAGTTTAAGTAAATATATACCTACAGGTCCAATTTCAACACAACTCTGAAAATCGAATGTAACTTCAAACCAGTTTTATGTTTTTGTGTCCGATAATACCACTTAGTTGCGTGATCTTGGTAACCTTTTGACCTTGCAGATAAAGTAACTTATATTTTGTTGTTTCTTAGTCCAGTTCTTATGAGGATAACTTTCACATGTGCTAAGCTGAAGCCATTTGCGAACAGTCTAGCAGGAAATGAGTAATGCCACTCAGCGTGTATGTGTGATCCATAACCATTTAACAAGTGCAAATTGTGACATTAAGGCAAGTGTTATTTTCATCCAAGAAATTGCACAATAAGTCTGGTTAAAGTCAAACTGCATGTAGGATACTATGATAAGCTTATTTATTTTAAAATTCATTTTCCTGTTTAAGAATGTTTTGTGTGTAATGGCCCACTCACTGATGTCCAGCAAATCCTCTCTGTCATACATTCACACTTTTTCTAAGCTTACTGCTTTTTGTATTGTAATGCCAAACAGTCTGGTAGATATGTATTGAAGTTTCAGAGGACCCTGCTGTCTGTATCAAAAAGGTAGACAACTGTGCCATGTGTGGGAGGGCTGTTATGGGTAGAAAGAGGGCAGTGCAAGTTCTTTGTGAAATTCTTGTTTTACTGATTGCAGACACAACCTAAATGGTGTGTATAAATGAATATAAGATTTTTTTTTATAAGTCATCATCTGAAATGTGGAAGGAGAGGGTCGTCTAATAGTTGCACACAAAGTTCAACATGTTCTGTGAACAGGGCAAGTGTTTTTGTATCTGCTGTGGTTAGGTGAATCAAGAAAATTTCATAGCTGCTACCTGAATTGTACGTGTTATTTCAACTTTTTATTCCAATACCGCTGTGTTGACAGCTCATTGCAAGCCAGTTTATCGAAATGAAAAGTTTTTAAAAATGTTCCATAACCATCATGATGATAATGTTGAAACAAAAATTTCAATGTCGTCTGCAATATCAAAATCAATGCTTAGAAGTTCTATTGTTAATTTTAAATTGTAAGTATGCAGAAGAAGCCAGTAACTGCACTGCAGCATGGAAATTCATTGTCATGGATCAGAATGTACAGTGCTAAAAAAAACAAAAAGAACTATTATTCAATGGAGAAAATTGAATTGCTCTTCCTGGGCCCAAGCAGAGGAATTTTAATGCCACTGATAAAAAGTTCAAGAATTTGTGCTAGAAAAAAAAATATGTACCCTTTCTATTACCAGAGAGTCGATGTGAATAAAGGCAATGGAAGATGCTACATCTCTGAAGATTCTGTAGCAAGATTTCTTAGTCCATATTGGTTAGGCACTAAGATCTGTCCATCACAAAGGACAGTGACAGTAGCACACAAGATTCCTACAGACTACTTTGAAAAATGAATACCCTACCAGCATCATATAATTACCGGGCACTGAAAATGTGGTTACCTCTTGGGACGAATGGATAATGCAGATGAAATCCCAGTCTTTGTTATGCTGACTAGTACTACATTTGATGCAAAAGCATAAAAATCAGTACTTATCGAAACAACAAGGCATAAATTAGTGAGGGTAACTTTGATGCTTTCAGTTCTGAGAGATGGGAGGGAACTGACAGTATTTGTTATTCTGAACAGAAAGAATCTTCTGAAAGAAAAACTGCCTATGGGGAATTACATTTAAATGCATTTAGAAAGGGTGGGTGACAGAAGAACTCCTGATCAAATGACTGAGAGAAGCCTGGGATAAAAAACTGGGTGCTCTTCTGGAAAAAAGGGGGAATGCTGGTTTTAGGTGCTTGTAAGGGTTGCTTGACAGAGAAAGTGAAAATGTAACTCCTAATCTAAACACAATTCTAGTTATCATATCAGTAGGCATGACCTATCACTTACAAGTTCTTAATGTGTAAGTAACAAAGCCCTCAGAGAGTGACTACACTGCGTGTGTGGGTAATGGCTGCTATCTAGGAGCTGCCCATTAACAGCAGCAGGGAATATGACAAAACCATCTGTAGCACTGCTTGGGTAGTGTCTGAACAGTTTTCATTTGGCCTTTGAAGTGCCATGTTTCTGCTGCAGCTAGAGTAATGTTCAGGATAGGACAGTGTTGTCCATTTGTTAGTTAAAATTTAATGCTGCTTGGTATAGTACACCAGAATCTATCATCAAGGGGTTTATAAAGAGTTGTGTGTCAGATGTGACTGGAACAGAAGATGGGTTTCTGTAGGAGAAAGAGCACGAAGAAAACTTTACTTCTAGCAAGAAAATTGTGTACAGTGACTTGTTAATTCAGTGATGTTTGTAACTTTTTACTCCATTAATACTCAGAACATATTAATGCTGATGATTATATAATTCAAGACACTTAAGCATACAAACACTAAGTTTCATAACCACCTTGTTAATGTGAAGATAGATATTTTCCTGAAAACTGGATATTGTGAAGAGCCAGCCTTATGTGTAGGTACAGTAAATACAGTGTATCAGTCCAGTGAAAGTAACATTAGGTTACTTCAACACTGAAAAGGAGGGAAAAGCTTCATGTTAGAGGTTTCAGAATACTTTTTAGTCAAATCAAATGTAAACCAGAAATATAGGCTTAAGAATTTAAACTACAGAAGAATTTATTTTTTATTCAAAGTATTGTACCAAATTCATTTCTGTATCATTTTAACTCATACAAATGACATATTAAAATCTCATCAGTAAAGAGGCTGACAAGTGTAAGCATTACTAGGAAGTTTCTTAAAAATGCTGAATTGTAGAACAAATGATGAAGATGACTTGCAAGACGTTTGAAGAGACTATTAGACAAGGCTGTAACAGGTCTATCAAGGCCTAACTCGTGATGGATGATAATGATGATAAAATGGCTAATAAGTCTAACTCAACTACTTTTATTGATGTAAGATTAATAGCTTGATATGCAGGGTGTATCTAAAATGCTTGGACTAACTTCAAGATTGAGTTCTTTGGTCAAAACACAGAAAAATATTTATTTACACATATGAGTCACTTTTTAGTTTAATTGAAAGATTACATTCAACAGTAAATACCTTATCTATGTAATATTTTATGTACAACTGACACAATACATTTATAATACAGTTCCCAATTTAATAACTGCAGAGACCTTATTGTTTATGAAGTTACAATTCACAACTTATTTACTTTCTCACTCTATGAAGTGTAGGCTTTTTTGAGAAGCTAACCAATTCTCAGCAGGTCAAGAAATTCCCCACATTCTATGGAACTGGAAGGTCATTACCACACTTGTAAGTGCCCCCTGTCCCTGTCCGGAGCCAGATCAATCCAATCCATGCCCCCCCCCCATCCCACTTCCTGAAGATCCATCTTAATATTATTCTCCCGACTATGCTTGGATCTTCTAGGTGGTCTCTTTCCCTCAGGTTTCCCCACCAAAACCCTGTATACACCTCTTCTCTCCCCCACACTTGCTACATGCTCCGCCCGTGTCACTCTGCTTGACTTGATCACCCGAATAATATTTGGTGAGGAGTACAGATCATTAAGCTCCTCATTATGTAGTTTTCTCAACTCCCCTATTACCTCATCCCTCCTAGGCCCAAATATTCTCCTGAGCACCCTATTCTCAAACACCCTCAGCCTCCAATCCTCCCTCAATGTGAGCAACCAAGTTTCACATCCATACAAAGATTCTGCATTAAATGGCTGCAAGCATTCCCTGACTTCATTCTGCTCTCAATTTCTTCCTGAATAGAATTTTGATTTGTTTAGGTTGTTCTCAAATATTTGAACTGTTCCACCCTCTCAAAGGAACTATTATGAGTCTTTGTATTGTGACTTCGTTTTGCATTCTGATCTGGAGACACGACAATGTACTTATTTTATCAGCATATAATTCTAGTCCAGTCTCCTCACTAACAGCTACTAAAGCATGTGTGTTTTTCTTTATAGTATGTGTGCTTCTGCCCAATATATTAACATCATCAGCATTAACCAGAAACTGATGTGTACCATGTAATTTCAAGCCACCCTGCTTTACCTGAACCATGCTAATATCATACTTTAAAGCAAAGTTGAAAAGCAATGCCAATAAAACATCTCTTTGTTTCAAACCATTCTTAACAAGAAACATGTCAGACAAAAATGTTTACCTATCCAGACTGTGCTATAGGTTTCATTCAGACACATTTTTATTAGCCTTACCAGTTTTATGGGGATACCAGAGTCAATGAGAATATTACACAAGACCACACTTTCTTGAAGTCTGTGAACAGCTTATGCACTAATTCATTGTAATTCCATTTTTTCTCAAGTATTTTATGAATCCAGAATAGTATAGTTGACCTGTTGTGTCAAAATCCACAGGGATGATCCCCAATAATTTCCTGTGCATACAGAGTTCACTTTGACAGCAGGATGTGGGATAAAATTTTGTATGTACAGTATTTGGCAAAAGTGTAATGCCTGTCTGTTTTATTGCTCTTCTTATTTATGCAATAATCAACTTCATCCACTCCCCAGGCAATTCCTCCTTACTCCAAATAGAATTAATAAGTTTATGGATGTCAGAGTAACCCCCTGCTTTAATCAGTTCTGCTGGGACTTGATCAGTACTTGGTGATTTGTGTCTTTTTAGCTTTTCAACAGTCATCTCAACCTCAGAGGTATTAATGGCTCTGCTGTTTGTATTTCTGTCTGCCAAACATCATTAACCCCTTGTACCTTCAATAGCTGAGAGAAATGGTTCCACCACCTAGGCAAAATATTGTGGGACTCTGTAACCATAAACCCCTCCTCATCCTTAGTATATTATATCTATGGATAAAGTCATTGATGCCCCATTACAAATTTCTGATATTTTTTATCTTACTGTTAATTTCAAGTTCACCAATTTTAGCTTTCAGATATTCCTTCCTTTTGTTTCTGAAGTCTCTACTAGCATCATGTCTTACATTTTTTACATTACTTTATTCAGGTCCTGTAACCACTGCATTTTAGCCTGCTTTTTTGATCTAAAAATCGTGAACATTATTCTTCAAACCATGGTTTATGCTGCTTCAATTCGTACAGACCTAACCCCTCCTTAGCTGAGGTTTTTATATTCTCTTTAAAGTTTTCCCAAGCCCAATTTATGTCCTGGCTATAATTTAAGTTCTCCAAAGCTGCAAACCTGCTTGGGATCTGCAAAAATACATTGCTAATTATAGGGTGTGTCTTATCACTTCTAATGTCTTATGAGACAGGAAATACAGTATACATACACCCAATTATGGCTTCTGTTTCTTGTTGTATACACACAGTTGTACGTTTCAAACCAAACAATAAAAATACTGCTTGCAAGAGAAACCTCTGCACCCAAAACAAACCATAGTCTTCAAAATAAAATGTTTCACTTTTAATGTTATACCCATCTTTTATGCAGTGATTTTACGAGTATATACACAAATTAGTTACATCTAACTACAAATTACATAATTTCGATGGTCCTCCATGTTTTGGCCATGAACCTCGGCCACCTTCAAGGAGCTGCAGTACTTGAAGACACATGCAGCATGTTATGCAACTTGTCGGCTGTAAATGGTGATTCGCCATTCACAGCTGACAAGTTGCATAACACACTGCATGAGTCTTTAAGTACTGTAGGTCTCTGAAGGTGGGTGCAGTTCATGGCCACACGTGTAGCAGCATCAAAACTGTATACTGTACAGTTAGTTGTAAATACATTTATGTCAAATATTTCATGTTATGATCATGTCCAAATATGTAGATGAATTTTCTTAGAAACAGAACTGTGTACAACAGAAAACAAACCTCTTAAACATCAGTGATATGTAGTGCTTACAGCCCTTGTAAAATTGCCTTGTCAGTTCACTGTTGAATACAGGCTTTGAAAGCCTCGGTATTTATTTCTCACCTACATAGTTGACTTAGATATGAAAAACTGTTATTAGAATAGCATAGACTTTGAGTCTGTTGTAAAAATGGCACATGTATTCATTTCATGTTAATTTGCTATGTCTGAGTTATTCATTACATCAGCAGACTCGAGCTGAGATGGCCACCTCACAAATAGGAGGCCCTCTTTCCACTCACGTACTTGATACAGCAAGAGGCAATCCAGTTGGTGGCCTTCAAGTCAGTTTGTACAAATTGATTGATGGACGGTGGACACACATCAGTGAAGGGTAATAGTTTAAAAAATTAATTATAATTTTCCACATGAAAAGTTGTATTTACACATTTCTAAGGTTGTTTCTGTCCACAAAGACTGCTGTAGTTCATAACTTAAGTTTACAAATGTGATAAAAAAATTTGTGGTTTAAATTTTTTAAATTATACTTGACTAATTTAATGGGTATTCCATACTGTCCTGTGCAAAGTAATTCCTTGCAACATGATAGTGAAAGTCCAGTCCGTATTTTTGTATAGTCTCTGAGATACTGGTGAAACAAAATTTGCAGATAATAAACACAACCTTACTTAGATGTGACTGCTATATTGTATATCATGTATCAACTTGAGCTGAAAACCCACAAAATTTCAGGTGACTGGATCTGTCTGTTCTCAGGTGGGATAGGGGAGTGGGAGAAACTACTATAATGTGCCCTTTAGAAAGAGTTTGTCACTGTCACTGGATCCATTCTCCAAAACATCGTGGGTCATTTTTTAACCTGAGAGCATGGACATAGGTTTTTTAGACTGAGGCAACAGGCCATGTCTAATATAGCAATCATATTTATTATCCTATATCAGTGATGTCCAACCTGCAGCCCACTTATGTGGTCCATGGCCACATCAGTGATATATATATATATACACTACAAAAATTAAAATGATTTAGGCAGCTAGGTTTACCACTTATTGTGATTTTTACATGTGCAGCCAGTGAACCAGCTCACAATACCAGTTGAAGCTTTTTGCCAGAAAAGGTTGGACACCCATGCACTACATGATCATTAGTCATTTAAGCTCTAAACAGTCATACTTTATTTATGCATTACTTCTGAATGACTTGCTGTCACATGAAGTTAGTGGCAAATGATATGGCATACTCGTATTTTGTCCAGTAGGACTTCTGTTCTTTGTGCATTATCATCACCTCATAGCTACTTCATAAATTTGTGTAGTACATGTTATATTTATATCACAAAAAGTAGATGTTCTTTTTCTTTACTGCATTTTCAGATTGACAAATCCTGATGGTCGTTACACCAACTTCATTCAGAAAGCAGACTTCACAGCAGGCCGTTACAAGCTTCACTTTGATGTTGATCGTTACTTTGAACTGAGGAAACTTGAATCTCTGTATCCCTTCATTGAGGTAGTTTATATATTTTTTTACTGACTTAGGATATGGCCTAATAACAGGTGTCTTTGATGCCAATGATGAACATTTGGAGTCTTGAACAGCTTAATGTAGATAGATACCATAACAAATATGGTGGGCCTCACTTTATTTGCCAAAGTAAAGGTCCCTACAAAATAAAACTTGTGAAAGCATGTATTAAATGTTGAAAAACATGTCACATATAAATATTATATATTTTTAACCTTCAGAGATACAGAGGTTTAAATTCTAACTATTGTCCAGGATGAAGGGACTTCAAATTTATAGTAGCCCTAAATGCATTCACAGTCAAATGGTGCACTGAGGCTGGCAGCATGTGAACATTTAAAGGTCTGTACAGTGCACTGTGGCCACCATTGAAGGGTTAAATAGATAAACTTTTAGATATTCTGAAGGCATCACATGAAATTAATGCATTACATGGATGTCGTGTAATTTTCATTCTTCCAAACCACTTGAGGGTCAGTTCCCAGGCATTTTAATTTTGTTGACATTGTTCCATTGTATATACTGCTATTTGAAAAGGACAAAAACTTTGCACCCTGGTTGACTGGGTTCTCAGACAGTGTTGCAGGCTGTGTCTGAAAGTTCAAGTTTTAATCAGATACATGATATATAGCATCATATTTGCATATACATATGTAGGATCATATCAAACTATCACAACCCAGCAAGCTGCTTCTGACTTGCTGGGAGATGCCTGGTGCATATCTTAGCTGGAGGAAACTATCCTGGGTTTTCCTTATTCTCTGCAGATCACTGCTGGGAAAAGGTAAACATACCATGCATGCATGCATGGAGGGGGAGAAGAGGCATAGTTCTATTCATCATTGACCCTAGCTTTATATGGGGATGGGTAGTCAGTGCCATGCTGTAGCCACTTGACCCCTGGTGAAGAGCCCCAGTACCTTTGTACAGGAGGCTTGGTGGGCCAAAGGGGCAGTCTGTAAAGGAGTGGAGAAGAGAAAATCTTGTGGCTTCCACTGGGGACTGAACCCTGACCTGTCCAACATGCTATCCCAACCCCCTCAGTGCTGATGTAGTACCCCAAATTAGGCCATGACTGCTTCCTTCCACATCCAACCCATTTCATTAATCTTTTGAAGCCTAGCAGTTTTTTTTACCATAAAATGTAACATTTAAAAATTCTACATGGTATACATCTTGCATTTGTATGTTTTGTATGGTTCTCGGAACACACAGCAACTTGTACCTGACAATAGTATTAAGAGACTGGTTGTGTATAAGCAAGATTGATTGTGTTCACTGCAGTGTACACGCCGAGACCGTATATAAAACAAATCACATTTCATCGTAAAAAGGGTTTTTATATATATACACACACACACACACATCATCATCATCATCATCATCATGTTCCTGAAGGGTTAGGTGTGTTTCCTGTTCCTTGATCCTCAAGATGAAGTTGGTCCCTCCATCTCTTCCTCGGTCATCCTATGTTCCTTCGTCCTTTTGG
>Ga0123354_10003728_pt1 | contig 21207 bp, 16 predicted proteins | sample TergutLab28metaG_2_FD_97872 | JGI IMG/M metagenome (GOLD analysis project Ga0123354, IMG submission 97872) | Labiotermes labralis P4 segment gut microbial communities from Petit-Saut dam, French Guiana - Lab288 P4 | ecosystem: Host-associated > Arthropoda: Insects > Digestive system > Gut ... | reverse complement strand
TCCGGCTGTCTGGTATATCGTCCGCTATTGTCAAATCTAAAAAACGCATGAAACTCATCCGGTCATTGATTTGATATTCTACCTGCTCATCGGACAGATTATAATAACGCTGAAGTATTAATATCTTGAACATCAATACATAATCGTAGGGTGGACGTCCGCCTGAACCTTTCGGCAGTTTGCTGAGTTGAGCTTCAAGTAGTGTTCTGAATAACTCAAAATCAAATCCTGTATTCAACTTTTCCAATGGGTCTCCCAATTGGCTTAATTTGCTTAGCCGGACATCCTGATCCCAAAAGCCGTAGTCTCTGTGTTTCTTAAATTTTTTCATGGTACAAAGGTACTAAATATATCAATCCATTGTATATCAAATAGCTGTATATTTAACAACTTTTTCCTTAGTTTTTAGAAGTGCCCTTAAGTATTCAATTCATTTGAATTTAACAACAACGGTTGCACAAGGACGGTCTATTTCTGTTTTAACCCCTAAAAATAGTCAGTAAGCCAACTATCACATCAACTACACAACAAACATTCAATTAACCTTATCATTCGGTTCTATGCGGTTTTCATCTACAGTGAAGTTTGCAGAAAAAAAAATTTCTCCATTTTCTTTTTCAAATATATTTTGTAACTTTGTGCGACTTATAGATAATTCAATCATTATGGATGACATACCGAGTCATAGTTGTAGCAAACAGAGAGTATTAATCACTCTGTAAGGGTATGTATTACTTCTTACGGAGTAAAATTTGTAAGGAGGATTTCAAATGGATGAAGTTAAATTTCATTTCCGGGAACTTTTAGAAAACAAAGACTGGAAGATATTAAAGCAAGAATTACATCTCCTCGAACCGCTTGAAGTGGCTGAAATCTGGGAGGGTCTGTCAGAAACAGAACAGTTAGTGCTGTTTCGGCTTTTACCAAGGCAATTAGCAAAAGATACCTTTCAAATTTTATCGCACGATGAACAGGAAGATATTATTACCGGTTTAGCTGCTCACACCAGCATCATTACCAGTTTATTGAACGATTTGGATCCGGACGATCGCACGGCGTTCTTCGAAGAATTACCGGGTAAAGTGGTTCAACAACTGGTTCAACTCTTGGCAAAAGAAGAGCGAGAAATTGCCACCCGCTTGCTGGGCTATCCGGAAGAAAGTATCGGCCGTTTGATGACGCCCGAATATGTAGCTATCAAACCTTATTTTACCGTTCAGGAAGCCTTAGAGCACATCCGTAAATTCGGGCGTGACTCCGAAACGTTGAATGTAATTTATGTTGTTGACGATCAATGGCGGTTAGTTGATGATATACGAATAAAGGAAATCATCCTTGCATCTCCCGGACAAATAATATCAGACATCACCGATAACCGTTTTGTAGCTCTAAATGCCTACGACGACCAGGAAGTAGCCGTAAAGGTTTTTAAAGACCAGGACAGGGTGGCTTTGCCGGTTGTCGATGACGACGGAACATTGTTGGGGATTGTCACGGTTGATGATGTGATGGACGTCGCCGAAGAAGAAAGTACCGAAGACTTCCAGAAATTCGGCGGATCGGAAGGCTTGGACCTTTCCTATACCAAAACGCCTTTACTTGAATTGGTCAGAAAACGCGCCGGATGGCTAACCATACTTTTCTTTGGAGAAATGTTAACCGCTTCGGCAATGGGATTTTTCGAAAAAGAAATAGAAAAAGCGGTCGTGCTTGCATTGTTCGTTCCTTTAGTTATCTCCAGCGGAGGAAATTCGGGTTCACAGGCGGCAAGTCTTATCATTCGATCCTTAGCATTGAATGAATTACGCTTAAGGAATTGGTGGTACGTCATGCGAAAAGAAATTTTTTCCGGACTGTTATTAGGTTCAGTCCTTGCTATTATTGGTTTTTTCCGCATTTTAGTTTGGCAAAAAATCGGCTTTTACGATTATGGCGAACATTGGATATGGGTGGGTTCCTGTGTTGCAGTGACTTTAGTCTTTATTGTTTTATGGGGAACGCTTACAGGATCCATGATTCCCTTTATACTAAAAAAAATCGGATTAGACCCTGCGACCGCCTCAGCTCCTTTTGTCGCTACCTTGGTTGATGTTACAGGATTAATCATCTATTTTTCGGTTGCCGCCTTTATTTTATCCGGAAAATTATTATAAATTTGCAACTAAAATTGAAAAAAGTTATATCTTTGCTGCAATAATAACATTTTATTTAATATTTATGAAAATATCTAAATTTTTATTAGTAATTATGGGCTTGATATTTACTTTTGTTTTTAGTGCACAAGCCAGTGAAGCGGACTTAGCAATTCCGGATCTACATAAAGGAGTTTTCCATATATTTGGCGGAGAAATTTCATCTTATTATTTTCTCTTGTATGGAGCTGTCATTATCGCCGGAACGCTGTTTTTCAGTTTGTTTTTGTTTCATCAAGTCAAAAAACTCCCTGTTCACAGTTCGATGGCAAAAGTCGGACAAATCATTTATGGAACTTGCCGTACGTATTTGTTACAACAAGGGCGTTTTTTACTTATGCTTTTCGGCATAGTTACTGTTATTTTTTGCGTTTATTTCTTTGGACTTCTCGGAAAATCGATTGGAACAGTCCTCTTGGTACTTCTATTTTCTATTATAGGTATGGCCGGTTCCTATTCGGTCGCATGGTATGGAATCAGGGTGAATACTTACGCAAATGCCAGAACCGCTTTTGCTTCGTTGAGAGGAAAGCCGTTGGATGTAGTCAACATTCCTATGCGCGCAGGCATGAGTGTGGGATTATTTCTCATCTCCTTGGAATTAGTGATGATGATCATCATTCTGTTGTTTGTGCCTCGTGAAATCGTAGGAATTTGTTTTCTTGGATTTGCTATTGGCGAATCGATGGGCGCTAGCGCTTTGCGCATCGCCGGAGGAATCTTCACCAAGATAGCCGACATTGGTTCCGACCTGATGAAAGTAGTTTTCAAAGTTAAAGAAGACGATCCTCGCAATCCGGGAGTAATTGCAGACTGTACCGGTGATAATGCCGGCGACAGCGTAGGACCTACTGCCGATGGATTTGAAACGTATGGGGTAACCGGTGTGGCATTAATTACGTTCATTACATTAGCTGTTCAGGATCCGGGCATTCAAGCTAAATTAATCGTATGGATTTTCGGGATGCGCTTTTTAATGGATTTTCTATCCGGTTGCTCATTTTTCATCAATCAAGCCATTTCCGGAAAACTTTACGGAAATAAAAGCGATTTTGATTTTGAAGCTCCTTTGATGCGATTATTAACTACGGCAGCAATAATATGTATTTCCGCAACTTTTTTCATGAGTAATTTGCTATTGCATGATATGCCGAATTCACTTTGGTGGAAATTGGCTATTATCATCAGTTGCGGAACGTTGGCGGCTTTGCTGATTCCCGAATTCACCAAATTATTCACCAGTTCCAAAGCCAAGCATGTAAAGGAAATAGTGACAGCTTCCAGGGAAGGAGGTCCTTCCCTGAATATTTTATCGGGCATCGTTGCAGGTTATTTCGGCGCTTTCTGGACAGGTTTATTAATCTCCGGATTGATGACAATCGCCTATATTACCGCCCAAATGGGATTAGCAAATGTGCTTGGACCTCACACTTCTATCTTTGCTTTTGGACTTGTTGCCTTCGGATTTTTATGTATGGGTCCTGTTACTATTGCGGTCGACAGCTATGGACCTGTAACCGACAATGCTCAATCGGTGTTCGAACTTTCACAAATCGAGCAAATTCCTAACGTGGAAGAGTCCATTGAAAAAGAATTCGGCTTCAAACCCGATTTTGAAAGAGGAAAACATTTTCTGGAGGCAAACGACTCTGCGGGAAACACCTTCAAAGCTACGGCAAAACCTGTATTGATAGGAACTGCGGTGGTTGGCGCTACCACTATGATTTTTTCCATCATCCTGCTGCTGGAAAAAGCAGGCTTACTGCAACTGACGCTGACGGATCCGCAGGTGATTCTGGGTTTGATTTGCGGAGGAGCCGTAATATTCTGGTTTAGCGGAGCGTCCATTCAAGCGGTTACTACAGGCGCATACAGGGCTGTAGAATTTATCAAACGAACATTCAACTTAAATAATACCGAAGCCAGTGCGGAAGATTCAAACGTAGTGGTGAAAATATGTACCCAATATGCTCAGAAAGGAATGTGGAATATATTCATTGCTTTAATTTCCATCACGTTGGCATTTGCTTTTACGGATCCTAATTTTTTCGTCGCCTATCTGATTTCTATTGCAATATTCGGATTGTTTCAGGCGATTTATATGGCAAATGCCGGCGGAAGCTGGGATAACGCAAAAAAAGTCGTTGAAGTGGATTTGAAAGAAAAGAATTCACCTTTGCATGAAGCTACCGTTATTGGAGACACGGTCGGTGATCCATTCAAAGATACTTCCTCTGTATCGCTCAATCCCATCATTAAGTTCTCGACTTTGTTCGGATTGTTAGCCACGGAAATCTGTATCGAAATGAAAATCACTCCCGCCCATGATTATTCAATCTATATCGCAATTCCATTTTTTATTATAGCGCTCATTTTTGTCTGGCGTTCATTTTATAAAATGAGGATACCGGAAAAATAGCAGGCGAAGCAAAAGGAGAAGAATATATTTTTTATATTGTGAACTGTGCCGGACTCGAACCGGCGACCCCTACCCTGTCAAGGTAATGCTCTGAACCAACTGAGCTAACAATTCTATTTCACAAAAAAACGCGTTGAACGCTGTATCAAAAGCCTGTCATCCCGCGCTTGACGCGGGATCCCTTGAAAAAATATTACTTATTATCAGGGGATTGCGGGTCAAGCCCGCAATGACATAATTGTCAAAAAGACCTTTTAGACAGCCTTTTTCCTGTTTTTGAAAATTTATAATCGTTTAAAACTTATATCCCAAAGTGATTAAACCTTTGAGCGTTTTATTCGTAAATCTACCGGCGAATGAATCTGTTCCCGCTCCTTGAATGCCACTAACAGGCGGAAAATAGTATAAATCATCTTGTTGCGATCGTAATACCAATGCAAGGTCGCCATAAAATTGAGGAGTGAATTTATATCCTATCCCTGCCGTCATGTAGTGTACATCGCCCGGAAGAACATATTGGGTAACCGTGCCGGCTGTTACAACATTATCTCCCATAGAATTAATATCCATGCGATACGGATTTTGCTGCAAAGCATAACCGATACGTCCTGAAAATTGAGGCGTAAAGCGATATTCAAAACCGGCTCTAATCATAGAGGCGCTTTTATAATCGCTTTGCACTTTATTTTGCACATCCTCCCATGTATTTCCATTGACATCTTGGAAATTCATATAGGAATAATCTTTAATTTCATAATCCACGCTTAGAAGCGCTTTTGTACTCAAAATTCCAGCAAGGCTGAACGTCCAGCTTCCGGGTGTACGAAACTGATAACTATATGAATCATACGGTGTTTGTGTATATCCTACTTCATTTCCATTTTGATCATAAATACCTCTTGGGGTCAATCGGGGAATTAAAGTCGCCTGATAATAATCTTTCATGGCATACCATGTCGGCGAATGGTAGGATATTCCGATTCGCAATGCATCTACCGGCTTAACAATCACCCCTAATTTCATTTGAAAACCGGAGCCTCTCGTTTGGAGATAATTTTCCAAATTAAGACCGCTTCCCGGAACTCCCAGAAATTGTTCGTCATAGGAAGAATTCAGCTGATACAATACATCTGTGGCTGAGAATGTAACGCCCCAAAAAAATCTATCGGCGATATTCGAACCGACTGTAAAATCGTAGGCATCAATTTTTCCTTTTTCCGAAACTTTCAATGATGGACTTACCTGTTCTCCATTTTGTAATATACTTTCGTATGCATTATTTGTACCCGCTTTTTCATTAATCAGATAGCCATCCCATGCCAAAACACTTAACCATCTTAAATTCGGATCGGAATAATTGTCATCCGTATTACCTGTCCATACACTGTGATCAATGCCATCGGTCAAGCTTAACATATAATCCGTTATAGAAGAATTCATGCTTGGACGGGATGCGCTGTACTGTTGGCTGAAATTTTTTATCCGGTTAAAATTGAACCCGAAATTCAGTGAGAGCATACTCCCTTTTACCAAAGGATAATATCCCACGTAGGAAATATTATTAAAATTGAATCTGGTGTTGCTTTGCTGATTTGTATTTCCAGACAGCAAGGGAGATGTTATACTCATATTAGCTAATAATTCAGAACTGCGATAAATGCCTATACCTGCAGGATTGATAGCTACTCCCGTCATATCTCCTCCCAAAGCTCCGAATGCGCCGCCCATGGCCTGACCTCTGGCGGTTCCCGACAAATCGTTGTTTGAAAAGCGATAAGCGTCTATTTCGCCTTGCCCAAACGATAAGGCACAAACAAAGAGCGCTATTAAAAATAATAGATTCCGTTTCATCGTAATAAATTTTTATAAGTTTATTTTACCTTCTGCCACCACCGGAGGAATGACTGCTACCACCGCCGCCGGATGAATAACCGCCACCGCCGCCACCGGAAGAATAACTGCTACTTGAGGACGATCTACTACTGCTCGAAGAATAGCTGCTGTTGGACGAAGTGGACGAAGAGGAGCGGGTATAATAACTGCTGCTATTGCTACTACCGGTGCGAGTTGGAGTAGAATATGATGACCCGGAAGAACTGGTGCGATTGTTGTTATTCGAAGTCTGAGTCGTTGATACGCGTGTTCTCGTATCGGACGTTCCACTTTCGCGGGTTGAACCTGAATTATCATAGCGGGTAGTTGCATCGCTTCTTGTCGATACATTTCCTTGACGAGTGGATGCAATATTTTCACGACTATTTATATTTCCGCTACTTCGTGAAGAAATTGCAGAAGAAGAACGACCGCTTCCATTGGAACTAAAGGAACTGCCTCGAGTCATATCACTTGAGCGCGTAGAGTTTCGACCATTTGCTACAAAGTTGCTTTGACGGCCATTACTGTAATAATTTCTATTATTGCCATAGTAACCCCCGCCGCCATACCAGCCGCCTCCGTACCAACCTCCGTACCAGCCGCCATATCCATAGTACCAGGGACTGTACCAACCGCCATATCCATAGAACCAAGGATCGTACCAGCCGCCATATCCATAATACCATGGATTGTACCAACCGCCATATCCATAAGACCAAGGGCTGTACCAACCGCCATAATACGGATAACCACAGTAACCTCCATACCCGTATTCATCGTATCCGCTATTAATGTTAATGGATAAACCGGATGAAGAAGGTTGATTAAAATCCAGTTCGTAGGTATTGCTGTTGTTGTCGTAAGAAACATTCACATTATCGGCGCCTACGATAATGATCTTGGAAGGATCATGAAATTTGACAATCCGTTGGGTTATTTCTCCGTCTTGATATACTTGATTGATTGTATCGGAATCGGATACAGGCTCATCCGTATAAGTATCAGCGCTTATATAACGTCTGTTATATTCGTCTACATCCCGGTCGCTTGAGACCGTTGCGCTTACTTCAACCGTATTAGTTTGTGCCGGTTTTACAACCTCTTGCCTCTGAGGCTCCTCCGGTTTATTTTTGGAGGAAAAATACACGTCGTCTCCGAATGCATTGTTCTGAGCCCACGCAGATACTGCAATGAACATCATTCCACACAATACATAGTTTTTAATTGTTTTCATCGTAAATCTCCTTTCAATTATTTATGTTAATACTCTCTTTTGTTTTTAATTATTAGACAGAAAAAAAGGACGCAAGTTTAAACAAGCCTGCCTGTTTTCCTTATCGACTTTTTTTCGTTTACAAAAATAAGTAAAAAAACCGAGAGAAACAACTTTTTTCTTCTTTTTAACTAAAAATCAATTTGAAAAAGCTGTTTGCCGGCTCGTGAACTTTTTTTATCTTTGCATTATGGTTGAACAAAAATGGACGAATTGGCTACCTACTACTCAGAAAGAAGTAGAGTCGCACGGATGGGAATATTTGGATGTAATTCTTTTTACAGGAGATGCTTACGTTGATCACCCATCTTTTGGGGCGGCGGTTGTCGGTCGTAATTTGGAAGCATTGGGATTACGGGTTGCCATTGTTCCACAACCCAATTGGCAAGACGACGGACGGGATTTCAAAAAGCTTGGACGGCCGCGATTATTCTTTGCCGTTTCGGCAGGCGCTATGGATTCGATGGTGAACAAATATACAGCCAATAAACGCCTTCGTTCGGAAGACGCCTATACGCCTGACGGACGAATCGATCGACGCCCGGAATATCCAACCGTTGTTTATTCTTCTTTGCTGAAAAAGTTTTTTCCGGACGTCCCTGTTATTATTGGCGGAATTGAAGCATCTCTCCGAAGGCTTTCCCATTACGACTACTGGCAAGATAAACTTTTGCCGAGTATTCTGATTTCTTCCCAAGCCGACCTTTTAGTTTATGGCAGTGGAGAAAAGCCTTTGTCGATTATTGTTTCCATCTTGCAAAGTAAAAATCAAACGCTTGCCGATCTTTCTTCGATTCCTCAAACGGTGTCTTTGCAAAAAGAATATCAAAAAATGGCGGGCGACATTGTGTTACATTCTTATGAATCGTGTTTGAAAGACAAACGTTTCCAAGCCGAAAATTTCAAACACATCGAAGAAGAATCCAATCGAATGAAAGCCTGTCGTTTAGTGCAAAAAACAGGCGAGCGCTGGGTGATTGCCAATCCTCCCTGTCCGCCGATGACGACAGAAGAAATCGATGCTTGTTACGATTTACCTTATACCCGCCTGCCACATCCCAAATATAAAGACAAACGAATTCCGGCTTATGAGATGATTCGTCATTCGATTACTATTCACAGGGGTTGTTTTGGCGGATGCGCGTTTTGTACGATTTCGGCGCACCAGGGGAAATTCATTGCTTCCCGTTCCAAGGAATCTATTCTGAGAGAAGTGAAAGCCATTACGGAAATGCCGGATTTCAAAGGCTACCTTAGCGATTTGGGTGGACCTTCGGCTAATATGTATCAAATGCAGGGAATAGATTTGAAAATCTGTGCAGGATGTAAGAAACCTTCCTGCATTTTTCCGAAAGTATGCCGGAATCTTCGAGTCGACCATCGTCCGTTATTGGAACTTTATTTATCTGTCGATAAGTTGCCGGGAGTAAAAAAATCATTCATCGGAAGCGGAGTACGCTACGACCTTTTGATGCATCTCTACGAAGATGGGGAATGGAATAAATCGGCGCGCGACTATACCAGGGAATTGATTCGAAATCACGTTTCCGGAAGATTAAAAGTAGCCCCCGAACATACTTCACAAGCAACGCTTCAATGTATTCGCAAGCCGGACTTTTCCGTTTTTCTGGACTTTAAGAAACTATTCGATAAATTCAACCGTGAAGAAAATCTGAAACAACAATTGATTCCTTATTTTATAAGTTCCCATCCTGCTTGCACGGAAAAAGATATGGCGGAATTGGCGGCGATCGTCAAAAAGCTAAATTATTATCCGGAACAAGTTCAAGACTTTACGCCGACTCCAATGACTTTGGCGACAGAAATCTATTATACAGGACTCCATCCCTATACGCTTCAGCCTGTTTATACGGCTAAAACTCAAGTGGAAAAATTGAATCAACACAAATATTTCTTTTGGTATAAGAAAGATAAACGATGAAATTACTCGACATTTACAATATCGACCAATCTAACATCCAGCGCTTCGCATATTTTTAGTAGAGTTCCTATAGTCAAGTTCGTTCTCCCTGCTTCTATCCTGCTCATATTAGATTTTTCAAAATTGCATGTAGCTGCCAAATCTTGTTGACTAATATTTTTTTTCTCTCGCAAATTTCTTATATTCAATCCGATATTAATTAATGTATTTTTTTTTTGCATAATAAATCTTTTTTTATTTTTAAAGAACAAAGATTTATTATTATCTTTGCAGATTGGTTATCATATATGATAACTTAGCAAGATATTTCATAATTTATATGTTGCACAACAGGGCAAAAAGACATGTTGAATTATGAGGACGAAAGTTTACCTAAGAAAAAGGAGAATTGGTATTCCTGTAAAATAAAATTATTAACTTAAAAGAATTGTTATGAAAAGTAAATTATTATTTAGTGTGCTATTTTTTAGTATTGTTTTTGCATCTTGCAAAAAAGATGATCCTGTTGATTACAGAGATGCTTTTGTGGGTACTTACTCTGGTATATACACATATACAAATTACGGTTATACCGGTACTTTTTTAGATGTACATGTCGATGTAAGTAAATCATCCATATCTGACACAGAAATGTATCTTAAAGCTCCGTTTTATGTTGATGATCCTACTGTATATAATGTTAAAATTGATAATGTTGTAATAGATGTAGAAAAAAATGGGAGTTTCTCGGGATCATATATGTCTAGTTTTCCCGGGTATTCTCTGACTGTTACTGTTAGTGGAAAATTTTCTACTAATATGATTACATACACTTTCGAGGCAAAAGATTATCCGACTGTTTCTGTTACAGCAAATATAAGGTAACAGTTTATTTTTATGTTCAGGGCATTAAAAGGCGATTGCTTTATTACGAATCGCCTTTTAATCAGTTTATTTTGGTTTCAGCGCCAAGCCGATACTTTTTTTCCCGTCAATTTTAATAATCAGCGGATGGGCAAAACGGACGTGGCGCAAAAATTCGGTTTCATCTACAGCAGGTTGCGAACGAAGATAATCTTCGTCAAAAACGCTTTCGCTTTCGATATAGGAATTGATAGTAAAATAACCGACTCCAAACGCAGTAAGGTTCTGAAAAAAATGCGTTCCCTGGCTGGGTTCTATCCGGTAATTTTTCAGTCCCGATTCAACAATCAGTCGTGCATTGGAGATATGCGGCCATTTGATCGGAATGCCTAACCACGGATCAATGGACCCCCAGCGTCCAGGACCTACCAAAATATAGTTTCTTTTTTCGGCAATCATCTTATCGTTAATTTTACCGATTTCAACTGCAACCAATGGATTATTGGAGGCATTGAATTTTTCGGTTTTTACGTAGACGATATCGTAGACATCGTTAATTATTCCATGTCCCAAAGCATGAACGGATTTCAGCAAACAACCTTCTTTATGAACCAGACTGAGATTTTCTTCCATCATTGCTTTATTGTCAACTATGGGTCGCAATTGTAACAAGAAAAAATCGCCATGCACTTTTCCATCCGCCATTTTTTTCAAATTAACGGCAAACTCAATTTCTACCGGTCTTCCCATTTCTTCCTGACCTATTTTTAAAATAGAATTAAGAATAGACGATAATGGAAATATTTCATGTTGAAGAACGCCCGAAAAGGAAATCACTTTACGACCGGGTCCCGGATAATATCCCTCTAATAAAATTTGATCTTGTGCATCATAGGTAGAAGCGATATATTTCAACGTTCCATCTTTATCAGCTTCTTTTACATTTAATTTCAAAAGGTTATAAGCATCGTTGGTTATTAATCCGTCCAATTGCATCCAATCCAGATTCAAAGCGTAAAATTGGGTCTGCGTCTCTCTTAATGCAAAATCCAAGGTACTTGTTTGTAGAATATTGTGTGGATAGCACGGGGAGAAACGAAGCGCTCGATCGCCATCTACTATGTATTTTCCCAGTCCTAATGCTATGGAAGCAATACCGTCTTCGGGTTTTTCATTGCCAATCGGATAAAAATTCAATGAACGGGTTACTCCTGAAAAATGAGGATAAAATCGATTATTGTAGGCTTGTCCAACTACTTCCTGAAGAACAATAGCCATCTTTTCCTGATCTATCAGGTTCTGAGTCACTGTCATGTAAACTTTGCTGTATTTAAAAAATACAGAAGCATACACCCCTTTGATAGCGTTTCCTATTCGTTCGAGCATTTCATAGGAATCTTCTACTTTGGGTACCATATAAGTATTATATATTCCAGCGAATGGTTGATAATGGGAGTCTTCCAATAGACTTGACGATCTTACTGCAATTGGCGTTTTGACTACTTCAAAAAACGTAATCATATCTTCAATCAAACGTGTCGGGAGATGGGAACGAATAAAATAACGCAAAATCTCCTCATCGGGAATATCTTCCAGGACAACAGAATACAAATTGTTTGTCTCCATAAATTCATCAAAAATATCCGTGCAAAGAACGACTGTCTTAGGAATCTGTATTGAAGCAGTTGGAAAGTTATTTTCAAATTCCTGAGCATGACGTTTAATCATTTGTCCCAAGAAAGCCAATCCGCGCCCTTTTCCTCCTAAAGAATCTTCGCCGATCCGGGCAAAATTGGAATATTCATCAAAGCGGTCTTTCTGGAAAACGGCAACGATTCCCGAATTTTTCATTTTCCGGTATTTAACGATAGCGTCAAAAATGACTTGACGCGCTTCGTCCATATCCGCATAATCCGAAACGTCAACATCTTTTAAAAATTCGGCAACAGGAAATATGGCGCGGGAATAAAAGAAGCGGGAAAAATGATTGCGGGAAAGGTGATAAATCAAGGAGTCGTCGGGAATAGAAAATACTTTCCTTTGCAGATCATGCAACGAGGTGATGCGGATGATTTCTTCTTTTGTTTGCGGATTAATGATTATGAAATCTCCGAAACCGAAATTATTCATAATTTCCTTTCGCAAATCCAACGGAAATGTCTTTGAATTTTTATCAATAAAGCTGCAATTCAACTCTTCGGCATAGACTTTATTTGCCGTTTCCGACGAATCGAAAATGATTGGCACAAAACGGTCGATGGTTCGCACCATACGTCCGAATAAGTAACCGGCATGTTTATCTTTCTTGCCCTGTCGTTCGAAACTCATATCGCAAATAATTCCCAACATGTTATGCCGGTATTTATTGTACAGATTTTCAGCTTCTTCGTAAGACCTGGCAAGCAGTATTTTAGGGCGTCCCCTCATGCGAAGCATTTGCTGGTGCGCATTTAACGCCTCTTTTGAAAATTCTTTGGACTGTTCCAGAACAAATTTGTAGAGATGCGGCAATGCAGAGGAATAAAACCGCACCGAATCTTCAACCAATAGAATCGTTTGTACGCCGGCAGACTCAACATCGTCGTCCACATTCATTTTGTCTTCTATGAGTTTGATGATTGCAACAAGGAGTTGAGAATTTCCCAGCCAGCTGAAAACGTAGTCGATCGAACTTAAATCCTCTTGTCCCATCCGTTTGGTGACTTCGTGAGAAAAGGGCGTTAAAACAACAATGGGAATTTCGGGATGCAACGATTTAATTCGGTTAGCTGTGGAAAAAATGTCTTTTTCATCCATATTCGGCATACAAATTACCAAGCCAAAATGATTATCATTCATTTTCATCAGCGCTTCTTCTTCGGTTGCCGCTTTGGTAAAACGGGGAGGAGAACTTAGGCTCAGCGAAGTGTATTCATTAAATATCTGTTCGTCAATTCTTCCATCATCTTCCAACATAAATGAATCGTATTTGGTAGCAATTAGTAAGACACTGAAGATCCTTTTGTTCATAAGGTTGGCAAAAGATGTATCTTTTAGCACCAAGCGATTCATGTCAATTAAACGTCCCATTTGTTTGTTTGTAAATATAAAATTTTGTAATTTTGTGGAAAATAAAATACAAAAGTAGTTATTTTGTATATAATACTTATTATAAATTATTTATTTCTATGAAAACAGAAAGTATTCTCCAGTCGCTTGAGGCAAAACATCCGGGCGAAGCGGAGTATTTACAAGCAGTTAAAGAAGTGCTTCTCTCTATCGAAGATGTTTATAACGAACATCCTGAGTTTGAAAAGGCGGGAATTATTGAACGGATTGTGGAGCCTGACCGTATTTTCACTTTTAAAGTTCCGTGGGTGGACGACAAAGGAAATGTGCAGGTCAATCTGGGCTATCGCGTGCAATTCAATAACGCTATTGGACCCTACAAAGGCGGAATCCGCTTTCACTCTTCGGTAACGCTTTCATCGCTGAAATTTCTTGGATTCGAGCAAACATTTAAAAACGCGTTGACGACTTTGCCGATGGGCGGAGGTAAAGGCGGTTCGGATTTTAGTATCCGGGGAAAATCAAATGCGGAAGTCATGCGCTTCAGTCAGGCTTTCATGCTGGAATTGTGGCGATATCTTGGTCCGGACACGGATGTTCCGGCAGGAGATATCGGCGTCGGATCCAGAGAGATCGGATTTATGTACGGCATGTATAAAAAATTAGCGCGCGAAAATACCGGCACATTTACCGGAAAAGGCTTGGATTACGGCGGTTCTCTGGTTCGTCCCGAAGCAACCGGATTCGGCGGTATCTATTTTGTCGTGGATATGCTGAAAGAAAAGGGAATGACTCTCAAAGATAAGACGGTAGCTGTTTCAGGCTTTGGAAACGTTGCCTGGGGAGCTGCTTTAAAAGCCGGTGAATTGGGCGCTAAAGTAGTTACTATTTCCGGACCCGATGGTTACGTCTACGATCCCAATGGCATTTCCGGAGAAAAAATTGATTATATGTTGGAACTCCGGGCGTCTGGCGAAGATGTCGTTGCGCCTTATGCAGAAAAATATGGCGTTGAGTTTTTCCCAAATAAACGGCCCTGGCAACAAAAAGTGGACATAGCGCTTCCTTGCGCCATTCAAAACGAATTAAACGAAGAAGATGCTCAAATGCTTATTGACAATGGCGTTACATGCGTTGCGGAAATATCTAACATGGGTTGTACGGCTGAAGCGGTCGATTTATTCATCGAAAAAGAAGTGATGTTCGCTCCGGGAAAAGCCGTCAATGCAGGAGGAGTAGCGACTTCCGGTTTGGAAATGACTCAAAATGCAATGCATATTCAATGGACGGAAGCCGAAGTGGACGCCAAGTTGCATCAGATAATGGATGCCATTCATGAACAATGCGTTATTTACGGAAAACAATCTAATGGTTATTTAAATTATGTAAAAGGAGCAAATATCGCCGGATTTATGAAAGTGGCAAGGGCAATGATGGCTCAAGGAATTATATAATTTTCTTATATGGAGAAAGATTTTCTTTTCAAAAATTTGATAGAAACTCTTCAAAACAGAGTCCCTCAACGAGGCAAATTAGCTGATATGTTAACGGAGCTGCTTGGGATAGAGAAAGAAGCGGTTTATCGCCGGTTGAGGGGCTCTGTACCTTTTTCCTTTCAAGAAATTCGTGCAATTGCGATTCATTGGGGATTTTCGTTGGACAATATTGCAGAAAATGAATCGTCTGCCACCCGGCAAATGACGGTGTCATTGACTGAATTTTTAGATCCGTCGGAAAACGATTACAAGGTGCTGGAAGATCTTTGCATCAACGTTCGCCGATTGAAAGACGACCCTGATTCCGAATCAGGCGCTGTCGGTTCAATCATTCCTTTGTCGCTGTGCGTTGCATACGAATTTATCTACAAATTCTATTTATTCAAATGGTCGCGTCAATTTGAAAATCCGAACAAAATAAAATTATACAAAGATACCAAAATAACGGAACGGTTAAAGCATATTAACCGGGAATTTGTTGAAAGCGTTCAGGATTCTCCCAAATCAGTCTATATCCTTGACCGGCGATTTATTGAGTATTTTGTGAAAGACATTCGCTTTTTCTATGATATTCGTATGATTATAAAAGAGGATATTTCCCTTCTAAAAAAAGATTTACATTTGTTGCTAAATGATTTGGAGAGATATGCCGTTAACGGTCGTTTCGATACCGGCAATAAAGTGGATATTTTTTTGGCGAATGTTCATTTCGACGCCAATTATAATTACATTGATGCGGCTACCTATAAATTGGCGATGATGCGTACTTTTACGTTCAGTGATTTATATTCTTATGATAAGGTGGTTTTCCAAAACATGAAAAACTGGCTAAAATTTCTTAAACGAACTTCCACGCTTATTTCCGAAGGCAATGCAACCGAACGCATCCACTTTTTCGAACGGCAGCGAAAACTCGTTGATTCGATGTAGCGATCGGTTTTTTCTTGCGCAAGACACAGTTCTCCGCTGGCTTCCAAAAAAATGGGTTACAAGTCAAAACAGCAATGACATAAAAAAAGAAACACAAAGAAAATAGTTTTATTCAACTAAAATACTTTGTGTTTCTTTTTGAATAATGAATTCAAAAATGAAAGAATTCCATTCTAATTACTTCCTCCTCCGCCACGATTCCGTTGACGTTCTTCCATCATCTTTTTATATGCTTGCAATTGCTCATCCGTCAGAACTTTACTATAAGCGTCCAAACGCAATGCATTCAATTTCTGCATATCTTCTCTAATAGAAGAGAAATCACCGTTAGCTTTTTCGCGTAAAGCGGCTTGAGCTTTAGCAAAAACCAGATTAATAGAATCAACCGGAGCTACCTGCTGGGGAGTCAAATTCAAACTCGTAGTCATCATGTCTGTCATCCTTTTGGCGCTTTCTTCGGGCGTACGATTACCACCCGGTTGAGCAGAAACAGCTAATGCTACAATAAATAAACAACTAATAGCAAAAAAGAGTCTTTTCATGTTTTCTAACTTTTAAATAACACATATAATATTTTAAACACCTATTTTTTGATCCTTAAAACCGGAAAAGGTTTAAAAAATTGTATGCAAATAAATCGAATATTTGCTTTTTATGTCTGAATAAACCTGAATCAGTATAAAGTAATCAATAATCAGAGAATCGGCAGTGAACAATCCAACAAAAACGATAAGTCATCACGAGATGTCAATTCCTTTGTTAACTCTCCTTTTTTAAATATTCGAGCCGTTCGGGAACCAATCAACCGGAGCGAATTATTTTCTCTTCTCAAAAGTGTGGCTTCCCGCAATCCAACCACATATACTTCAGGATTTATCGTCATAAATTCTTGAATGCGCATTTCCCTTGTTTCACCTCCGAATCCTTCGGGATGAACATCTAAATAATGCGGATTGATTTGAAACGGAAGAAGATTCAATGTGTCGAACCCGAGCGGATCAATGATGGGCATATCGTTGGTTGTGCGCAAAGTAGGACAGGCGATATTGCTTCCCGCGCTCCATCCTATATAGGGAACGCCGGACTGAACTTTTTCACGAATGGGTTCCATCAATGCTTGTTCATGCAGCAGTCGAACCAATTGCCATGTATTCCCGCCGCCGACAATAATTGCTCTTGCTTTTTTAATTTCCTGAACAGGAACCAAAGAATGATGAATGCTTTTAACATGATATCCCCATTCGGAAAAACGGGCGGCGACTTTCGCTTCATATTCATCAAAGCTAAAAGTAACTGCAGCATAAGGTATAAAAAGCGCTGTACCGGAAAAATTTTCTAAAAATGATTTGATTTCTTTCTGGGACCAAGATAAATATTCTTCCCCCTGATTCGTAGAATTGCTCAATAATAAAAGTCTCATATTTTTTAAATACATCTAAAATAAATGGTGCAAGATAAGGAAAAAAAATGATATCAACAATTTTATATCACATGGAAAATAAAAATTGTTTATCTTTGCCGGCGAATTATAAAAAACTTTTTAACGTATGAAAAAGATAGTCGCTTTATTTGGAATAATTGTTTTCTTTTTTTCATGTGATGTAGCAAAACAATTAGCGGGTACTTATGCTTTAACGCAGTGTAAATACATTTTTAATTCTATTGCCGGCTTAACCTTGGGAGGAATTAATTTGCAAAATGTTAACAGTCTTTCTTCCTTAAACCCCTTAGCGGCTGCCAATCTTTTAGCAGCATTTACTTCGCCTAACGGTAGTTTGCCTTTAAACTTCACTTTAAATTTGGATGTTACAAATCCCGGAGTTCAAACAGCGCTACTTAACGGAGCTAATTATATTCTGGAAATCGATGGTACGCAAATGACACAGGGTTCTGTCAACCAACAGATTCAAATTAGTTCAGGACAAACGGCGACGCTCCCTATTTCCATGGCTTTTGATTTAAAAAAAGTGATGAGCGGACAATCGTTAGACGCCATAAAAAATTTGGCTTTTAATTTTGCCGGCATCGGGAACGCTGCCAGTAATGTTACAGTCAAGTTGAAGCCCAGTTTAGTTGTAGGTGGAAGTCCTGTCAGCGCTCCTGATTATATTCCGATTTCATTTACGTTGAATAAAAAATAAATTGTTTGTAAATATAACAAATAGAAACGATATATAGATGAAGAAACGACTTTTCTTGGGTGACGAAGCAATTGCTCAAGCGGCGATTGATGCAGGTTTATCAGGTGTTTATTCCTATCCGGGAACTCCTTCTACCGAAATTACCGAACATATTCAAAATGATTCGATAGCCAAAGAACGCGGCGTTTATTCCACATGGTGCTGCAACGAAAAAACAGCCTTAGAAACTGCATTGGGAATGTCATACGCCGGAAAACGAACCATATCGTGTATGAAACACGTAGGGTTGAATGTAGCTGCCGATGCTTTTTTGAATATTGCCATGTCGGGAATTAACGGAGGAATGATTATTGTCACAGCCGATGATCCGTCTATGCATTCATCACAAAACGAGCAAGATAACCGGATATATGGAAATTTTGCCATGCTTCCGATGTTTGAACCATCCAACCAACAGGAAGCTTATGATATGGTGTATGAAGGGTTTGAATTGTCGGAAAAGTTAGGTTATCCTTTTTTACTGCGTATCACTACACGCATGGCTCATTCCAGATCGGGAGTGCAAACGAGAGACCCAAAACCACAACATCGTTTGCCTTTGGAAGAAAACGCACGGCAGAAGTATGTACTTTTGCCGGTAAACGCTCGCAAACGCTTTAAGGCGCTGATAGAAAAGCAAACGGAATTTCTGGAGGCTTCCGAAAGCTCCAAATACAATCAACTCTTTAAGGTAGAGGGCAAACCTTTGGGTATTGTTGCTTGCGGAATCGCTTTCAACTATTTACAAGAAAATTATCCTGACGGATTTGAACATCCGGTGTTGAAAATAAGCCAGTATCCCTTACCCAAAAATTTACTGCTTCAGTTGGTGGAATCGTGTGAAGAAATTTTAGTTTTGGAAGATGGTTATCCGGTAGTGGAAGAACAACTAAAAGGCTATTTAGGTATGGGTTTAAAAGTGCATGGCCGCTTGGATGGAACGCTTCCGCGCGATGGGGAACTAACGCCGGATAAGGTGCGTAAAGCATTGGGAATAGCGCCGATTTCTTATTATCCTGTACCGGAAGTTGTAGTGATGCGTCCACCGGCATTATGTCCCGGATGCGGTCACCGCGATGTGTTTGAAGTGTTGAATGAAGTGATTAAAGAATATCCGAATGCTAAAGTATTCAGCGATATAGGCTGTTATACATTAGGAGTGTTGCCGCCGTTTCGCGCTATTGACTCTTGTATTGATATGGGCGCTTCCATCACCATGGCGAAAGGCGCTGCCGAAGGAGGTATTTTCCCGTCCGTTGCCGTCATTGGCGATTCGACTTTTACCCATTCGGGAATGACCGGACTGTTGGATTGTGTCAATTCAAACGCGAATGTGCTGATTATCATTTCCGATAACGAAACAACAGGAATGACCGGCGGCCAAGATTCGTCGGCTACCGGACGTATTCATGAAATATGCAAAGGAATCGGCGTAGAGCCGGAACATTTGCATGCGATTGTTCCGCTCAAAAAGAATTATGAAGAAATGAAAACGTTGATACGAAATGAAATAGAATACCATGGAGTTTCGGTTATTGTTCCCTGCCGGGAATGTATTCAAACGCATGCGAGGAAATTGAAACAGAGAAAATAAATACCCCTCAACCTCCTTAAAAGGTGAGTAGAGTTTATTTTAATGGATTTAGGGATAAAGAATTATAAATTATGAAGACAGATATTATATTAGCAGGTGTTGGAGGGCAAGGAATTCTATCCATTGCGGCAGTCATTGGTGAAGCCGCATTAGAGGATGAACTTTTTATGAAACAAACCGAAGTGCATGGCATGAGCCAGCGTAGCGGAGACGTACAATCGCATTTACGAATTAGCGACCAACCGATAGCTTCAGACTTAATTCCTTTAGGAACAGCCGATATCATTATTTCACTCGAACCCATGGAAGCGTTGCGGCATCTCCCTTATCTGAAAAAAGACGGATGGATAGTCACAAATTCCAAACCTTTCAAAAACATCTCCAATTATCCCGAATTAGAACGAATTATGGAAGTTTACCAATCGTTGCCGAACAAAATAATCATGGATGTTGAACAAATAGCTAAAGATTTGGGAGCGTCGCGTTCGAGTAATGTTGTTCTCCTTGGAGCGGCTTCTGTGCATCTTCCGCTTGATTTTTCCAAATTAGAGAATGGCATACGGCGTATTTTCGGCAGAAAAGGCAATGAAGTGGTCGAAACAAATTTGAAAGCATTGTCGGCAGGAGTCTGTTAATTCTACTTGCAGTTATATAATCAATGAATGGATCTGAAAAACTGTATAAATTACTTGAACAATTAAATATTTCCTTTGAATATCTGGAGCATCCGGCGGCGCCAACCATTGAGATTGCTAAACAATACTGGGCGGGTCATGACGCCAGACATTGTAAAAATTTGTTTTTTCGCAACCACAAAGGGAATCGACATTATTTAGTCATCCTTGATTGTGAACAAGATATGGATATTCATGGCATCGAAAAACAATTACATCAAGGCAAACTTAGTTTTGCATCGGCAGAACGCATGATGAAATATTTGGGGGTGACTCCTGGATCAGTTACCCCTTTCGGTCTCATAAACGACAAAGAACATCAGGTGTATATTTTTTTGGATAAACATCTGCAAAAAGCCCATCGGTTAAGTTTTCATCCTTGCATCAATACGGCATCTTTGATTATTTCGAAAGATGATTTTATCCGGTTTATAGATTATACGCAAAACCAGTATGAATGGATTGAAGTATATTGATACATGTATGATGGATATTGCCGTAACAGTCGGCTATTTCTTTAATAGAGAAATAATAACTGAATAATTGAATAATTGATTTAACCTCTCAATTATTCAATTATTCAATTATTCATCAAACTCCGTTCGGTTCAAAAAAGCGACTGTTTTATGAATTTCCTTATACATAATCACATCGTCTTTAATAAACGGCACTTCTTTCCGGTATTCCGCTAAAAATTTCTCCAAAACGGGCGATGTTTTTAACGGACGGCGGAAATCAATT
>Ga0123354_10003727_pt1 | contig 21212 bp, 13 predicted proteins | sample TergutLab28metaG_2_FD_97872 | JGI IMG/M metagenome (GOLD analysis project Ga0123354, IMG submission 97872) | Labiotermes labralis P4 segment gut microbial communities from Petit-Saut dam, French Guiana - Lab288 P4 | ecosystem: Host-associated > Arthropoda: Insects > Digestive system > Gut ... | reverse complement strand
CGCTTAGCTGCACGCTGTAGGGTGGTATAAAATAAACGCTTGCCTGGATGGGATAAACCTGGGCTTTTACCTGAAAAAACGTTACTACATAAAACAATAGCGTTATTCCATATTTGACCGTGGTTTGAATGGTTTTCATATCCCGATGCTGTTTTTATATTTCACAATTCCTTCTGTTCCGGTAATGCCGCCCGGCATGCGGTATTTGAGCCGTATTCTGTAATCCCCTTGCCTGATGAATTTGTATCCCGCATCCATGAACTGTATGACAGGATTGTTTCCCGATAAAGCGCCTTTCACATAATCGTTAATGATTTGGTTCTGCATATCTGTCCAGTCTAATTTGTAGTAATAGGGAAGCTGGTAGTCAAATGGGAATGTTGTTCTTGTCCATTCTTTGTTTATGCCGTATTGAACGTATGTCAAATAGGAACTTGATAATGGCAACGCCTTTGCCGGTGGAATGCCAAACTCCGCTTCTTCCCTCAGTTTTATGCGGTATATTCCGTTTAGCGGATAGTTGCTATACAGTAGCGGATTAATATCTTTGATGAAATAATCATCATCCAGTACCGCTTCTACAGAAACCGTAGAAATATTATCCGTGTAAGCGCTTCCGGCAAGTTCCACTATATCAAAATCTTCGTGATCCTTGATTTTGTTGGTCAGGTAAATCACATCGGAATAGATTTTTCCAAAGTTGTACCCACTGACGGACATAGAACTGACTTTATCTTTCAAAGTCTTATACTGCGAAGTAGAAAAATCATACGCCAGACGTTCTATTTCTCCGTCTTGAGATAATGATTGAGCCTTATTCTGCTGTACCAGTATCGTATTTTCCGAATCGCCTATATCCTGTGAAACATAATTTTCGCCCTGTTGCTGGTTGGCTGTTGTATTGGCATTTTTCAACCTGCTAACGATAGATAAATGATACCCTTTCGACTGGTTCATCTTCGGCAGTTGATAGTTGAGCCGGCTATCCGAAGCGCTGTAGCTGAATGCAAGGCTTTGGTTGTTACCGTCCTTGTCTGTGAAACTCAGGATACTTGTCCACTGGCTGTCATCAAACAAATAGCTCTGTCCTCTTTTTAACTGTATATAACCGTTTTTATATTCGTCGGTAAAGAAATATTTTTGGTCTAAAACTGGGTAAGCATATTGGATATTTTGCAATGGGATGACATCAGGCGCTCCCCCTGTGGTGAACTCGCGGGTCTCGTTTTCCACAGCCTGCTGCCCGTCCACCGTTACCGGTTTATAGATACCATTTACCTTTTCCATAAAACTTACCTGTACTTCAACTTTTAAAGGAGTATTTGGCGGAAGGATTTCTTTAGATGTGAAATTGGCAGCATCTTTATTTTGATTCCATTCTATTTTGCCTTCTATTTCTTTTCCCTGCCTGTCAATAACTCGGAACTTATCCAGATTAATTTTGTATATCTTGTCGCCGCTATCTTGTGGAATAATTACATCTTCTCCAACTTTCATGGCAAAAGTTGCCTGCGGTATGGCAAAGACATCGGCTTCGCTATTGTTGTCGGGTGATACATCCGAGATGATCTTGACGCCTCCCAGCGGAGAAATATCGGCAAAATCACATTCTTCTCCCAGCGTGAGTTTAAAGCGGAAGCTCCCTTTAAGCAGTCCGCCCAATACATTATAATGACCGCCAACATATCCCCTCATCCAAACAGGATTCGGAGCTTTTGCCTGCAACAGGACTGCCGCTCCTGCGCTGATTATTGGCACTTTCATGTTGACAAAGAAGAGTTTGACTTGAATCCCAAGTTCCCCTTGCAAATAGGCGTAAGCCTGTCCATTGGCATACCAGCCGTTTATACCCGGCGCTTCGCCTGTATTTGAACAGATTGTTCCCGAATAATCGCGTATCATGATGTCGAAACCGCAACCTACTTGAAGGCGTGCATAGAATATTAAAAAGCGCAAATCGCCTGTGTCTATTCCTAAATCCATCCCAAAAGCAAAACCCCTGCCCGAATTCAAGGCATTCTCATCGCGCATATAATTCAGGCTTTCTGCGTCAACTCCTAAAATTTCTGCTACTACTGGCGGCGGCGGCGGACTGTCTTCCAAACGGCTACCTACCATGAAATACCCGCCGACACTGACGCTGATTGATCCTACGCCGACTTTCAAACCAGCTCTATCAGATGGTCTTCCCAGATATGCATACCATTCGTTAGAAGCAACGTGGATAACGCCTTTTGCTGCCCTGTTATTCGGTCCTCTTCCCACAAGGACGCCTCCGATATTTACATAAATCTCCAACTCCGCATGGAAGACATTATTGACAAAATCCTGCTGCATACCTAAAAAGGCGCTAATAGCTCCCTTGCCTACGTTTGGCGAAGGATAGTCTTCTTTTGCTTTATCCAGAAAGTTTTTCCCTACATAGCTATTGCTTACCCCATCTACTATATTATCAGGTACTTGTTTTGTTGCTTGCTGAAGTTTATCATTCAATCCCGACAACTTATCCATTCCCGGAATATCCGATAAGCCTGCCATTATTTCCGCCTCTCCGTAAAAACCCATTTGGTTGACGCCGCCGTTCTTATTGAAAATAATCTCAAATCCGGCTTTGCCAACAATAGCGTTTTTATTCCCTATGCTCATACTCACCATGGCTTTAACACCCAGTCCTGTATCTGCATCAGGAGTATAGCTTAGTCCGGAAGCCATAAAAGAGGAGGAACCAACACCCGTCTTCCGGAGCATGCGATAAGAGGCGCCGCCCGCAAAGCCGTCAAGGTTTATTACTCCTGCTCCAATATTCAACCCCGATATGGAAGCATCAACCATCCAGTATCGGAAATCTTTGCTTCCAAATATAGCATTGCATATTATAGGTCCAAAACTCCCAAATTTTCCGTCTAAATGTGCGCTAAATCCATCGCCGTATTCAGGATCATTTTCCATGATTCTTAGCGATCCGTTAAGATCGACAGGACCTAATTTTGCACATAAATCGATCGCCGCCAAATCTACGCCCTTGAACACCCATTTTTGTTTGTCGTTATTATCATCCTCAAAGGAACCTAATATGGAAATCCTTGTTCTGCCTGAAAATCCTCCACTCCCGTCCATCAGGTTAATAGCTACGCCCAGATACAGATTTGCCTGATAATCGTTAGCCGTAATTCCGATTTCATCAATAGTAACAGGAAAATTGGAAACTTTGTTTCCTTCATTTTGTCCCTTTTTATAGCCCATATAATCGACTTTGAATATGGGAGCTTCGGTTTGCAGGGTCAGGTTTTGAAATTCTATCCGGTCAAAAGAGACAAGCGGCTTTTTTCCTTTGTCGTTTTCGTCTGTATCCTTATTGGATGCTTGAATAGACAGAAAACCGTTTAGCACAGCTTTGGGGCGAAATTTCCCTTCTTTCACTTTCATTTCCACATAGCTGTTGGGTTGGAGTTGTCCCTTCGCTTTCCATAAGTTAAAGTTTATTGCAGAATCTGTCTTTACTGCCAGTATGTATTCTTTCTCTGAAAAAAGCCCTGTATATTTCAATCCTGTTTTTTTATTGCTGAAATCATCCGAATTGGAAACCGGTAATATGATTGCTCCATTGAAATCCGCACTGGTGAGGCGATTGGCTGCGAGATTAACGCCGATATGATCCACGGAATATGCCCATGCCTTTTGGTCGTTGGTAATACCTTCGGAAAGCTGTATCAAACTGTCGGCATAGAAATAACCTGAAACGCCGTAGCCGTCAACGATTAAATCATGTGAACCAAAACTTACCCTTTGCTTGTTCTTTGCGGTGGTCGTGGTCATAAACTCTTTGGGCATGCCTACTTCTACGCTTTGCACATATACGCCTCGCCAAGAATTTACGCTCGGCAACAGTAATCCGTTGTCAATGTAATATTGGGGAAATTTTACATTGGGACTGTTGCGAAGATCGCTCATGTCCAAAACGGCATGGCTGACGGAAAACACAAAATTATCGTCGTAATTCGTACCATTCCTTTTCTCTGACAAAACAAAAGATTGTGACATGTTGATATCTACAAGTATATCATTCCAGTCAGATATAACAGTTTGGAAATCACCACGCACGCGATATGGCGCTTCCATAGTATAGGTACCTGTTTCTGTTTGTTGAGTAACGGTAATGGTAGTTTTTGTTTCCTTTACTTCTCCATCAGTCTCAACAGGAATAAGCATGTCACGGGAAAACTCTACAGCGCCCGCAATGGCTATCTCCTTGATTCCATCGCAATTAATGGTTGCATAGGTCAAATCTTGCGTGTTTCCTGTTTTATAGTTAAATCCGCCTTTCAAGGTCAATATCCATTTACCGGTATTTAAAGGGATATTTATATCTCCCAGTAGCGCTAATTTCACATCTCCAATAATTCCGCCTTGATAAGATAGTTTAACTTTATCCGCTCCAAAGAAAAGTTCCATGGGTTTGCCGGTAACATCGATTTGCGGAAGGCGTAACCTTGCAAAAACGGTAATCTCGGCATAGTCGGCGTACATCACTGCTTTAGTAATGCCTACCGCCGCTTGTATATTACTGCCATTTTCTTTTCCAAAAGTATATTTTATCCCAATTGGTAAAGTTTGTATTTCTTCCTGTGAGAAATTGTTTGTCCACAAGTTACTTTGTTCCAATGTCTGGAAAGTTGTCGTTGCTTCTGCAATGCCGTCAGCAGTTATATCTGTTTGCGCTTGAGTCATTAATGGTAGAACAAGCGCAAATATTCCAAAAAGTAGAATAAGATTTTTCATTCTTTTAAAGATTAGGGTTTTATTATTTGTTTTTTGTCATATGTCTGAGTTTATATACATTAGCCTTTTCAATTTTGATTTTTACAAAGAGACTAAGTCGGTAAAAACAGTTAAATACATTTAAAACTTCGGTAAAGATAATATTTTTTTTAAAATATTCAAAATTTATTTTATTTTTTTTTGAGAATTTTAAGGATAATGTTGATTGAATGCACAATTTACTCTGTAAATGAAGTTGAGCGCGTAGGTTATTTCTACCCGCTCCTCCATAACACTGCCTGTCCATTTTATTTTTCATTGAAATTGTTCTGATTGCTTGATCAGGCTTAACTTAATAATTTTCTTAATAAGAATCTGTTTTTCAATAAATTTACTTCTTTTAAGGTGTATTTTCTCAAAAACTCGGCGCAACTCGCAGCCAATTCAGCGCCAATAGCTGCCACCTGATAAAAAATCCTTTCTATTAATCATTCATGCGCCTACTTTTGCGCTGCATTAACAGTGATGCAATCATTAAAACAAAAGCAGTATGAACGAAAAATTAAAAGACCGGGACGATTTACCGGTCAAAGCAAAAAATGGCGATGTATTACAGACAGCCGGCAGGAATGAAGCAGTACGGGAACAAAGGCAGGAAAAAAGCTACGCCATAGACCCCGGTCTTGTCCGATGGGATAAGCTGGAAAAATTCGGCGTCACAGGCGAGAGTTTGGAAAAAACAGGCAATCTCGAAAAACTGCTTGATTACCGGAAAACGGATTTACAACAGGTCACAATCAAGATTGATGATGAAACCGGCGTTCGCACCGACGCCCGCTTTTCACTCCGCAGACAGGACGACGGCAGCTTCGTTCCCACCGCCCATCTTATCCGCCGCCAGCCGGATTTGGAACGCCCCTATTTCGGGGTCGCTTTTACGGAAGACGACAAGCAAAACCTTCTCAAAACCGGAAATCTCGGCAGAACAGTAGAAGCTGAATTCCGGCAGGGCGAAAAAACGCCGGTTTTCTTATCGTTAGATAAACTGACCAATGAGCTTGTCGCTTTCCGTTCCGACAGAATAACCGTACCTGAAAAAATCAAAGGCGTGGAATTAAGCGACAGTCAACAAAACGATTTGTCGAAAGGCAAAGCCGTTTATATAGAAAATATGATTTCAAAGAAAGATACGCCTTTCGATGCCTTTGTTCAATTTAGCGCCGACAAACGCAGCTTTGAATTTTTGTTCGACAACGAGAAAAAACAAATTAAAACCCAGTCCCAACCGTCCCAACAGTCCCAACCGTCCCAAGAAGTCCCCAAAACCTTCCGCCGTAAAGAACTCACCCAAGACCAGCGCGACAGCCTCAGTGAAGGCAAAACCGTGCATGTAGATGGATTAATTGATAAAAAAGGAAAAGAATACAGCGGATATATCACGCTCAATAAAGACGACGGAAAAACCGGTTTCATGTTTCCGAAAGACTACAAGGAAGCGATAGCAGCCGGAAAAGTCATTCCCGACGACCGCCACAAAACGCAGGTCGCCGTCAATTCGGAAGGAAATACCAATGAGGCGACCAAAAAACTGAAAGAACCGCCGGAAAAAGGGCAAACAAAGCCAAACGAAAAACAGGCGGAAAAAAAATCCAAAGGCATGAATTTACCATTTTAACAGACAAAATTTCAAAAAATGAAAACAATAAGCATATTGTGTGAAAAGCCGTCAGTGGCAAGAGAAATAGCCTCTAAGGTTGGGGCAACGAACAGGGATAACGGATTTTTCTACGGTAACGGATACACGGTCAGCTGGGCGCTTGGACATTTGCTTCAGCTTGCCATGCCGGAAAATTATGGCGTCAAGGGATTTGTAAGGGAAAATCTTCCCATTATTCCTGAAGTATTCAGGCTGATACCGCGTCAGATAAAAGAAGGAAAGGAGTACAAACCGGAGGCAGGCGCATTAAAACAGTTAAAAATTATTGGACAACTCTTTGAAAAATCTGAAAAAATAATCGTTGCAACCGATGCCGGACGCGAAGGAGAGTTGATATTCCGTTACATCTATTCCTTTTTGAATTGTAAAAAGCCATTTGTACGGCTATGGATTAGCAGCCTGACAGACAAGGCAATAAATGACGGTTTGCAAAACCTGAAGCCGGGCGGTGATTATGACAGCTTGTATCAGGCAGCCAAGGCAAGGTCAGAAGCAGACTGGCTGGTCGGCATTAATTCGAGTCAAGCGTTAAGTATTGCAGAGGGAAGCGGCGTTTATTCCTTAGGACGTGTGCAAACGCCCACCTTGGCAATGATTTGCAAACGCTTTTTAGAAAATAAGAATTTTGTGTCCGTTCCTTACTGGCAGCATAAAATCAATCTCGAAAAGGAGGGTATTTCTTTCTCTGTTATATCGGATGAAAAATATTACGAAAGTTTATTTGACGCCACTCGAGAAGGAGAGCGAATATACCGGTCAGGAATTGCCAAAGTGCAATCCATAGAGAAAAAGACGCTTCACCAGCAACCTCCGCTTTTATATGACCTGACTGCCTTACAGAAAGATGCAAACAGCAAGCATGGATTCACAGCAGAAAAAACGCTTTCAACAGCCCAAAAACTGTATGAATCAAAATTTATTACCTATCCCCGTACAGGCAGCCGTTACATTTCAAAGGATGTATTTGACGAGATTCCCCTTTTGTTTGAAGTATTAAAACAACATGAGGAATTTGCATCATACATACAATACATGGATTTTAAGGTATTAAACATAAAGCCGGTAAATGACGGGAAAGTAACCGATCACCATGCGCTGCTTGTAACAGAAATTTTTCCTGACCGGTTATCGAGTGATGAACAGGCAATTTATGACATGATTGCAAGGCGTATGCTCGAAGCATTTTCACCTGTGAGCGTAAAAGAGCAAACAGCCATTTCTTTTGATGCGAGAGGTCATCTTTTCACGGTTAAAAACGCCAAAATACTTAAAGCGGGATGGCGTGGAGTATTCTCGGAGAATTGGGAGGTCGAGTCGGAAGAAGGCGCTGAAAATTACCTCCCCGATTTATCCGAGACAGAGGAACTGGAAATAATCTCGTTGGAAACGATGGAAAAACAGACCAAGCCCAAAGCGCTGCATACTGAAGCTACACTTTTGAGCGCTATGGAAACGGCAGGCGCTGAAGTTGAAAACGAGGCGGAGCGCGAAGCAATGAAAGAATCCGGAATTGGCACGCCGGCAACACGGGCGGCAATCATCGAAACCCTGTTTTCCCGCGATTACATCCTGAGGGAAAAAAAGTCGCTCGTTCCAACCGATAAGGGACTGACGGTTTATGAAACGGTTAAAGACAAACGGATTGCAGACGCCCGACTGACAGGCGAATGGGAAAACGCACTGTCTCAAATCGAAAGCGGCGAGATGCACCCTGATACTTTCCAAAAAGCGATTAATGTTTATACAAAACAAATAACAGCCGAGTTGCTTAACGCATCCATTTCCATATCCCTTGGAAGGGGACAGGAAGCGCTATGCCCCAAGTGTAAAGCCGCCAAAGTTCTCTTTTTTCCAAAAGTTGTAAAATGCGCCGATCCCAATTGCGGGCTGGTTCTTTTCAGAACTGTCAGTGAAAAACAGCTATCCGGGCATCAGATTACTGAATTATTGACTAAAGGAAAAACCTCTGTTATCAAAGGTTTTAAGAACAGGAGCGGAAAAGCGTTTGACGCTGCATTGATGTTTGATGAAAATTACAGGGTTGTGTTTGAATTTGCAGGAAAGAAAAAATGAACAGCAACAACAGCATCCCTGACATGTCGTATTACCGCTTGTCCCTCATGGATTTCTTAAAAGAAAGCCACCCCGAGCGGTTAAGCGACGGGCGGTTTATCTCATCACGAGCCGAAGCGGCAGCGGAAACTTACGCCAAGGAAGTCCTGAACGGCAGCAGCAACCTGCAGGCAGACCATGAAGCCCGTCAAGTCCTCTTTGAAGGCTTGTACTTCTCCAATCACGATACAATAGTGAATATTCTCCGGAACGAGTTTTCGATGGAAATTCCGGAGACGGAAGCAAAGGACTTGGCGATAAAATTATTGCCGGAACTGGAACCCGTATTTTCCGGATACGCGCTTTCGGATGACGCCGTTTACGAGCCGGAGTACGACTTGCTCTACACTGAACTGACCGGTACCATCGCCCTGTATCTCGAAAGCCATGAGTTACAATAAGAAAACTCATCTGCAGACGAATATTGAAGCCGTTCGCATCGCTTATACACTTGATAAGGAAAAACGCAGGGCAAGCGCAGCGGAACGTGCCATATTACAGCAATACAGCGGCTTCGGCGGGTTGAAATGTATTCTCAATCCTGCACAAACCGAACAGGATAAAGCATACTGGACACAGAGCGATATATCGTTGTTTCCACCGGTTTCGGAATTACACGCGGTTATCAGGGAAAATTCCAAGAACGAACAGGAGTATAAACGCTATTTTGACAGTCTTAAAAGTTCCGTACTGACAGCTTTTTACACGCCGGTAGAAATCATAAAAGCTATTTCGGATACGATAAAAGACAACGATATTACGCCCGCCCGCTTTCTCGACCCGTCGGCAGGCAACGGCGCATTTGTCCAAAATTTCAAAGAATCGTTTCCAAGCGCCGAATCCGTCTGTTTTGAAAAGGACTTGCTGACAGGCAAAATCCTTTCGCATCTTCATCCTGACGATAAAGTATATATCAGGGGTTTTGAAGAAATTGAAAACCGGGCGGATAATAAATTTGATGTTGTTTCGTCCAATATTCCTTTCGGCGATGTCGCTGTTTTTGACGCCTCTTTTATGAAATCGGGCGATCAGGTCAAACGCCAATCCACTCGCGCCATTCATAACTATTTTTTTCTGAAAAGCGTGGACAGTTTGCGCGAAGGCGGCATCGTGGCGTTTATCGCTTCGCAGGGCGTGATGAACAGTCCGCAAAACGAACCGGTACGCGACCGGCTGATGAAAAATACCAATCTTGTTTCGGCAGTCCGTTTGCCGAACAATCTTTTTACCGACCACGCAGGAACGGAAGTCGGAAGCGATTTAATCATATTACAGAAAAACAGTGAAAAAATTTCTCAAACAAAAGATGAACAAGATTTTGTAAAAAGCCGTACACTTTCCAACGGTGAAAAAATCAATAACCTTTTTCAAAATTTCGACCGCGTAGTGCATACCAAAGCTTATGTTGACACAGACCCTTACGGCAAACCTGCAACGGTTTTTGTCCACGAGGGCGGTATTTTGGACATGGCTGCCGACTTGAGAAAAATGCTTTCCGAAGATTTTTCTTCGCGGTTGGATAAAAAACTTTTTATTGGTAACAGCAATGAGCGAAATTACCAACCCTCAAAAGAAGAACCGTCCCTCGAAGATTTGAAAGAAATAGATGCAGCAGTTGAAGCTATTAAAAAAGGCAAATGGAATGAATTTGTAGCAGCGCGTCCTTATATAAAGGGAAACACAGAAAATCAAGAAGAAAAACCACAGCCGGCCAAACATACGCCTTCATTCAACCGGCAACCTGTCATATCATTGTACGACTTGTTCGGATTCAGTGAAGAAGAACGCAAACAGGTAAATACAAAGAAAACAGGTAAACGGACAAAACTGACGACAGACCATCGCCAACTTGATTTGTTTTCACTTCCACAGAAAAACGAAACACAAACCAATCCAAATCCACCGGCAATAAAGGAAAAACCGGCAGAACTCCCGATAGAGCCACGCCCCTTTGCCGCTGCCGTTCGAGAATTTCACAAACAAGGCTCATTAGTCATCGACAACGGACAAGCCGGCTTTTTGAAAGAACGCTATCGCGACGACGCCCTGTTTATGCCGTTGGAATTAAACCCTTTGCAAAAGCAAAAGGCTGAACTGTATATCCAATTTCGCGATACTTATCATTTACTGTATAATTATGAAGCAACCGAAAGAGTAGAGAATAAAGATTTACGGGTATCCCTTAATATGCTGTATGATGATTTTGTACAGCGATACGGCAATTTGAACGACCGTAAAAATCTTGATTTAATCAAAATGGATGCCGGCGGAACGGAAATATTGTCGCTGGAACATTCTGTAAAAGGAAAATTAGAAAAAGCCGGTATTTTCACACAACCCGTATCATTCAATCCCAACGAAATAACCGAAGTAGCCAACTCACAGGAAGCGTTGTCCGCCTCACTAAACAAATTCGGCGAGGTCAATACAGAATATATGCTGTCGTTGACGCCTGAAAAAAACCGTGAAGAAATGCTCGAAGATTTGCACGGACGGATTTATTACAACCCGCTTATTCGCAATTATGAAGTGTCGGACAAATTCATTGCAGGCAACGTCGTAGAAAAGGCTGAAGCAGTGGAACAATACCTGAAAGACAATCCGCAAAGCGAGTACGGAAAAGAAACGGCGAAATCATTGAAAGCTTTGCAGGACGCCACACCACGCCCGATTACTTTTGAGGAATTGGATTTTAATTTCGGCGAGCGTTGGATTCCACAGAATATTTACAGCAAATACGCTACCTGTCTCTTTGATGTGAATACCAACATTCACTACTCCAATACGCGGGATGAGTACTCCGTCAATGCTTCCTGCGGCAATGCCAATATAAACGACAAATTCTGTGTTCGCGGCGATTTTCGCAGATATGACGGTGTTGCGTTAATGAAACATGCGCTGCACAACACTACGCCTAATATTTCCAAAAGTATGGAAGTTACGGACGACTATGGCGACAGAAAAACCGTGAAAGTGCGCGACGGTGAGAAAATCCAGTTAGCCAACAGCAAAATAGATGAAATCCGTAACGGATTTACCGACTGGCTCAACGGTCAGTCGCCCGAATTTAAACAGCGTTTAGCCGACCTTTACAACCGCAAATTTAACTGCTTTGTGCGACCGGAGTATGACGGTTCGCATCAAAGGTTTCCCAACCTGAATTTGAAAAATTTAGGAATTTCGGATTTGTATCAAAGTCAGAAAGATGCAATATGGATGATAAAACAAAACGGGGGCGGTATATGCGACCATGAGGTGGGAGCGGGTAAAACATTGATAATGTGTTGCGGCGCATACGAAATGAAACGTCTTGGATTAGCAAACAAACCAATGATAACCGGCTTGAAAGCCAATGTTCACGAGATTGCCGCCACATTCCTGAAAGCCTATCCCGATGCAAAAATTTTGTATCCGGGCAAGGAAGATTTTACGCCGAAGAACCGCGTAAAAATCTTCAACGATATAAAAAATAACAGTTGGGATGCGGTTATTCTTACACACGATCAATTTGGCATGATACCTCAATCGCCCGAAATTCAAAGACAAATATTGGAAAAGGAATTACAAAGCGTTGATGAGAATTTGGATGTATTACGCACGCAGGGTAAAGACGTTTCCGCAGGCATGTTGCGTGGCGTTGAAAAACGCAAGGAAAATCTTGAAGTCAAAATTAAAAACCTGACCGAACAAATCAAAAACCGGACGGATGATGTAGTAGATTTTAAACTGATGGGTATAGACCACGTTTTTGTTGATGAAAGCCACCGTTTCAAAAACCTGATGTTTACCACCCGTCACGACCGTGTTGCCGGTTTGGGAAATCCTGAAGGCAGTCAACGCGCCTTGAATATGCTGTTTTCGTTGCGCACCATTCAGGAACGTAGGGGTAAGGATTTGGGCGCTACTTTTCTTTCGGGAACGACTATTTCCAATTCATTGACAGAACTCTACCTGCTTTTCAAATACCTGCGTCCGCAGGAGATGGAACGGCAGAATATCAATTCTTTTGACGCTTGGGCAGCGGTATATGCAAAGAAATCGACCGATTATGAATTTTCCGTTACCAATGAAATTGTACAGAAAGAACGTTTTCGTTATTTTATCAAAGTTCCCGAACTGGCTTCATTTTACAGTGAGATAACCGATTTTCGAACTGCAAAGGATATAGGTATAAACCGTCCCGAAAAACGCGAGTTTTTGCACAATATTCCGCAAACACCTCAACAGGAAGAATTTATCAAAAATCTGATAGCGTTTGCCAGGAAAGGCGACGCAACCCTGTTGGGTCGTGCGCCGCTTACGCCCGGAGAAGAAAATGCCAAGATGCTGATTGCAACCGATTATGCGCGTAAAATGTCGCTTGACATGCGAATGATTGACAGAAATAAATATGATGACCATATTGATAATAAAGCTTCGCATTGCGCCGGAAAAATAGCGGAATATTACAACAAATTCAATAAAGAAAAAGGGACGCAGTTTGTCTTTTCCGATTTGGGAACATACAAGCCGGGCGAGTGGAATGTTTACAGTGAAATCAAGCGTAAGCTTGTAGAAGACCATAAGATACCCGCTCACGAAATTCGCTTTATTCAGGAAGCCAAGACAGAAACAGCCCGCAAAACGATGATTCAGGCAATGAATGACGGAAATATCCGCGTAATGTTCGGCTCAACGGAAATGCTCGGAACAGGCGTCAATGCACAGCAACGTGCCGTTGCCATTCATCATTTGGATTCGCCCTGGCGACCGTCGGATTTGGAACAGCGCGAAGGCAGAGCTATTCGAAAAGGCAACGAAACAGCCAAACTGTATGCCGAAAACAAGGTTGATGTGATTATTTATGCAGTCGAAAAATCGCTGGACAGTTATAAATTCAATTTGCTTCATAACAAGCAACTGTTTATCAATCAACTAAAAACCAATAGTATGGGCAGTCGCCGCATTGACGAGGGCAGTATGGATGAGCAAAGCGGCATGAACTTTTCGGAGTATGTCGCTATTCTTTCCGGCAATACCGATTTGTTGGAAAAGGCAAAATTGGAAAAGAAAATCGCAGCCCTTGAAAGTGAACACAGAAGTTTTAATCAAAATAAGACGGTATCCGTACATAAAATGGAAGATATTTTTCGCACCTTTGATGGAAATACCGAACTCATCGCCCGCATGAAGTCGGATTGGGAAACTTTTAACGGTCGCGTACAATACGACAAAGAAGGAAATAAACTCAATCCGGTAAAACTTGACGCAGTAGAAAGCGCCGATGTGAAAGTCCTTGCCGCCAAACTCAACCACTTGAATGACCACGCCACGACACATGGCGAACATTATCCAATCGGCGAATTATACGGTTTCAAACTGCTTGTTAAAACCGAAGACAGCATGAAAGAGGGTTTATTTATGAAAGAAAACCGCTTTTACATTCAAGGCGAAGGGCATGTCAAATACAGTTATAACAACGGACGGATTGCCAATGACCCGAAACTGGCTGTACAGTCGTTTCTACATGCTTTGGAAAAAATACCGTCGCTCGTTGAGAAATACGAAAAAGACAATGTAAAACTATCCGCCGATTTGCCTGTATTGAAAGAAATAGCCCAATCAACCTGGCGCAAGGAAAACGAATTAAAAAATCTCAAAACGGAATTGGCGGCATTGGACAGGAAAATACAACTTTCATTAAAGCCGGTTGATGCGGGGGAAGACAAACAAGAAGAAAAACCGGAGATGGAGGAGCGTAAAAAAGCGCAAATACAGCCGGCTGGAATGAAAATTTAATATAAAACCCTGTCAGTCGTGAGACGGACAGGGTTTCTCATCATTGATTAGCATGAAAAAAATAATGCTGTTTCCTGTTTATTCAACAAATCAGTAACCAATGACAAACGCCATTTTCAGTTTTACTCCCAAAGCCATCGGGGAAATACGGCTTGCCGGTATGAAAGCAGGATTCATGACCGGCTCGTTTGGCTCATTACGGTTGTACTCCACCATTGGTTTTTGGGAACAGTCATTTTTCAATGCGTTGTTGATTCCATAATCTAAGAAAACGCCTGCGTAAAAGGAATGTCCCATGTCTGTTTCCCATTTCACTCCCGTTTCCAGCGTTCCCATAACAGCGCTTTTCAAATCCATTTTTCCCTTTTTCCCGCTCCGGCTAAAAACGCCGTAACCCAAGTCGTTTTGCCATATTTCCGTTTGGTCGTATTCGGTGTAATAGCCCGAAGTTTCCAGCATGCAGTTACTTCCCTCATATTTTGCAGACACCGGCAAGCCCGGTTTCAAGCCTGCCGAAACGTAAAACCGTATATCGCCGTCTGTCTGATACAGAACCGACAGCGGGAGGTTTACCGTCGCTGCAAACAGTTTTTCGCTGTAACTGTTAATACGGGCATGATAAAGGATCGGATTATTGAAAATATCCACAGTTTCGCATGCTTCTGTAAAACCCTCGATGCCGGTTTTATTTTGATAAATCGCATATTCCAAACCCGAAGACAGCCCCCAGTGATTATTCAAAAAGAAAGTATAACCAACCCCGAGCGCGCTGGCGAAACCGGCAGTCATTTTGCCGGACGAAGGGCGGCTTTGCAGCGAAGAGACGCCGCCTGAACCCCAAAATGAGATTTCATGCGTTTGCGCGCAGACCATGCCGGTAATCAACAGTCCTACAGTTGTCAGGACAAACGCTCTTTTTATTACAGAATGCTTCATTTTATTTTGCTTTACTTTTTCCATTTTCATTCAACTGTTACCTTAATATCCTCTATATTATCCTTTGCCCTGAACTTTAACAAATAAATGCCCTGTTTCGGGGGAAAATTTACAGTGGTAAGCGTTTGTCCGTTGAGCGCCGTTTTCCCGACAAGCCGTCCCAACATATCATAAATTTCAACGCTTGCATCCTTCAGGAGCGACAAATCCACGGTTTCCACTCTGATATTTGCCTGTGTATATCGAGGAACCGGATTGGGATAAACCGTTACGCCGACCGCTAAAGCCTGCGGAATATAGCGGTAAGGACATGAAAAATACAGATTGCCGTCCGTACCGGTAGCTTCGACGCTATAAGTAGCATCCGCATCAAGCGCGTTTTCTCCGGTGTAATAACTTCCTCCATATTCACTGTGAGCGTTTTCCTTCAACAACTGCCCGTCCCTGTACCACCTGTAATAACTGAAGCTGTGCCCGCCATTGGTTGATGCGTTATTGTTAACGAGTAAGGTATGGCTGGACAGCTGTTTTATCAGCGGCAGCGTTTTTGTCCCCATCACAGACCAGAATGAATAATCACCGGCTGTCTTGTGTTTTAACTGCACATAACAGTCCCCGCAATCAGGCATGACAGGTTTGATATGAAAGACCGCAGCATCCGAACCGTCCTTTTTTGCCCGTATCAGGTCAACGGGCAACCCGTCCCGGCGGGCGTCCATTGCCGGAATAATTTCTGTGGAGCCCTCAGCGCTTCCCGAAATATCCATGAAGCGGGATATATCCCCGGTTTCGATCGTAACATCATGAAAAATCCTTGAGCCGGTTTCGCCACGGTAACCTCCCGTAATACTCAACTTGCCGCCTCCGGTATGGAGTTCCCCGTCAGCTTCCAGTATCATATCTCCATTCATCAGCGCCGGGCGTTCCCCAATGCTGATTTTGCCGTGCCACCTCGTTTGAATCGCCTGCGCCGATATTTGTGAAATTATACACAAGCATAAAAGCGCCAAGCAGATAAACCTTACAAATCGCTGTTTCATAATTTTGTATTTTTATTTAGAAATGGGAGAGGGTTAAGTTGACCAGACGCGATGGACATCCTCCGGTACACATTGCTCTCAGTCTCAATGTACCCGAATATACAAAATTAAACATGACTTCAGCCGTATTATCATGTGAATCGGAAGTGACTTCAAAGGGTACGGAAGTACCGAAAGGGACGTCCGACGACAGCAGGAATTTGGCAGTTCCGTTGACGTCCATTCTGAGGCGCACGCTATACAGACCGGCTGGCAGGTTACTCCAGACATATAGATCGCTATAACTGCCGGAAGATATACTGCCGGCGACTGTAGCAGTTGAAGATATCATTATCGGCGTAGAATATTTAGTGGTTGGAGCCCATGCACTGCCGTTATAGGTTAACACCTGTCCGCTGGAAGCGCTCATACTGTTCAAATCTTCTGCCAGGATTGTGCCGTTGGCTATTTTTGCAGATGTAACGGCATTGTCGCTTATTTTTGTTGAATTTATGGCGTTATCGGCAATCATGGCGTTATTTACCTGTCCAGCGCCAATAGCGAATGTTGTGCCGGACAAAGTAAGACCGCTGCCGGCTGTATAGGTTGTATTTGTATCCGTATTGACGTCATCTCCCGCAATCCATGACGTTCCGTTTGATTTCAACACTTTTCCGTTATTTGCCGAAGCGGAAGGAAGGGCTATTTTATCCAAATCAATAGCTGCCGTACTGCTTATGTTGGCATTGGTAATCGTGCCGTCGGCAATTTTTGCAGAAGTTACCGCCTTGTCGCTTATTTTTGTTGAATTTACAGCATCGCCTGCAATATGCAAACCGGTAACTCCGCCGCTTGCGATGCCAAGCGTATAAGGTGAAGCTGCCGTTCCTGCGCCGGAACGGATCAATCCGCCGCCCTGAGTGGCGTCGGTTACTTCATTGCCGATAACGCCATCCCCATCCCGCTCGTTTTCGTGAATGAGGTTGATGATACTGTCGGCGAAAACCGTATTTAAGAGGTTGCCGGTAACATATTGCAAAATAGAATCAACCGGCAGGGTATGGCTGTCCAATTGCCGTAACCATCTCTTGCCGTCGTTGATATATATGCCGGGAATTATGTTGCCCGTCGTTGCCATGTTATACACGACCATCCCTTTTACATGGGACGAGAGAGGGAACGCATCATCGGCGTTTCGCAGGTTTACTCTTGGCAAAGCCAAGCCTAATGTGGCATTTCCCGATAAAGTATCGTTGTCGGGATTCAAGTCCAATACGGCGGATTTATCGGGGACTTCAATGCCGCCGATTCGCACCTGTGCACTCGCAGCTGTTATTCCTGCAACTGCAAGAATCATCATAAAAAAAAGTTTTTTTGTCATTGTTTTAATGTTTTTTAATTAATAAAAAGTTTGTTATATTTTTGTTATATTTTTGATTTACTGTTTTTTGAAAAATGTTCGGTGATAAATCTCCTTACTTCTGATTCCAGATAATAGGCTTTTTGGTCAATCCTTTTGTAAGGCAGCCAGCCAAGCGTCCGGTAACGCTGTAAGGTGCGTTTGCTCACATGAAGCATCAGGCATAAATCCTGATTGTCAAGCAGTAATTCGCCGTTATACCTGAAGGGTTCTTTTTCAGGCGGTTTTATAACTTTGTTTTCCAACCGGTCGAAACGTTCCATGATGCGTTGCATCCATGCTTCAAAATGATTGCTGTCGATATACATGCCTGATCAGCCGTTTATATGTCCTAAAATAAAATAAGCCGTATTCGATGAATCTTTGAGGATTATATCCTTATCCCGCATGAAGCGGATGTAGCTTTTCGCAGTCCGCTCTTTAACATCCAGCATTGACTGTAGCCGTTCACACAAATCTGCGTAAGTACAATTGCGCTGTTTTGAAAAAATCGTTTTGGCAACATTTATCAATTCTGTTTCCTTGCGTTTTTCCTTTTCTTCCTTCGGTTTTTCGCCTGAATAGGCGTGCATGCCCAATTCCCTGTTCCATGAAAATTGAATGAGCGGAACGTCCAGCGGACTCCCTTCGCGCACTTTTAGCGCTTTGACGACTGACAGCTGTGGATTTTCATCTCTTTCAATCGACAGTATTGCCGCCGCTTTACGCTGTAATTCGGAGCCAAGATGTCCGCGAAGCTTCAAACCATTCGGTACGAAGTGTAAGACGCAAACGATGCAGGTGTTATAAATACCCGCCAAACGGTATAGTTCGTCAATAATACCGGTGCTTTCCGCTTCATCATTGGCACACTTTACGAGGTCGGCAATGCCGTCGATGACCGCCATTTGGATACCGCCGAACTGGTAATAAAACTTGTCCATGCTTTGGACGATTGCCTGCATGCGTTCCCTGCGCGACATGCTTGTCAGGCTGTATGCCTTGAAATGGTAGGGCATGGAAGACAGTTTTCCCCGCTTCAACATGCCCGAAATATTTTTGTAGAGCTGCACTTCCGATTGTTCGGTATCATAAAGTAAAACAGCTTTTTTTTCAAAATCGGGTAAAACGGAGGCGCCCAATGTATCAACCGTTGAGCCGGTATCACGGACAGTACCCGCAATCAGGCTTCCCACATAGTTGCTTTTCCCTGTTCCTTCACCGCCGGTAATACCAAGTAAATTCCCTTGCGTTCCGAGCGGTATTTCATTGATCGAAATTATCGCTTCCGACCGGACAGGCGGATTATTGAAATTTATCTCGCAGGGTTTTAAGATAGCCATTGTTTCTGTATATAAGTTGTCCAAAAATTCGATGAAAAGCGCAATAAAATTGTTCCGTGTATTTCCGAGCTTAAAAAAGTCTGAAATGTCTTTTTCCTGCTTGGTTCCCGAAAGCGGCAATACAAGCCGTTTTACGCCCAAATCCGCAAGCTGTCCGGCATGTTTTAGCGAAGCCTCCAGTCCCGTTCGGTCAACATCATAAAGCAGGATGATATGCTTAAAGCGGTAGGACAGTTTTTTGATGATATGCTGAGGGACGGCTGAAGTTTCCGAATTGAAGCAGATGGCATGGAAGCCGTGAGCCGCCAGCGACATTACATCCTTCTCACCGCCTGTAATGAAAAGCGTGTCGCCTTTTACGGGAAGCTGTTCCAAACCGAAACAGTAATTTTCAGGTAAAGTTCCGCCATACAAAAAACGTATTTCTGAAAATGGACGGTAAAGTTTGATGTGTTTTTTGCCTGAGTAGCCGAAGACGGGTTCCGTTTCCGAAGCTGTTAAGCAAAACGGTTTACCGTCGCTGTTTTCGCTCTTAAATTCCTTCAGAGAAATAACTTTATAGGCTTTCAGCGTTTCGGGTAAAATACCATACTGCCGCCAAAAATCAGTTTCTTTTGCCGAAAAAGTTTGCTGTACAATAAAGTAGGGTTTTGTCTTTTTCAGGGTTTCAGGTTGAGGGGGTAAATCGAGGCCGGATGACTTGACTGACTCGGGCACAGCAGAACCGGCAGGCAGCCTGTCGTTACCGTCCAGCCCCAAATTCAAATCACGGTTGATAATTGTAAGAATTTCAATAAAATCATTGGGATTATTGCAATTCAAACCGTTCAATTTCCCTGTAATATCAAAACAGTCGCCACTGTATGCTTCATTTCCGAAATCCTTTAAGCGGTAACAGTCTTTTCGGCGGTCGAAATAGATGTTGCATGACGCTTTCCGGTCTTCGTAAAGCGGATTCAGAAAATTACGCCCGACGCGCCACTGCCCCGGAACATAGTATTTGAAAATATTCAAACCGCTATTTGTTCGCCTTAAGATTTCTTCTTTGTTCAACATGCAACCGGTAGTTTTTTACTAAATCCTCAAAATGTTCATCACTGCGCCGGATAACGTTATCCTGCAGCATGCGCCGGACTTCGCTTATCCGGTAGTAGTTTTTCCCGCGTATCCGGGAAAAACTCACTTTGCCCTCTGCGCGTAACCGCTGTAAGGTACGGGCGCTTATTTTCAGGAAGGTGCAAATCTCATAACTGTCCACCCAGCCGTCTTCGGACTGTTCCGCCGACTTGCTTTCTATCGCAGCTATAAACTTTGTTATTAAATTGATTTTCGTCATCAATTCTTGATAAACTTTCGATTCGACTGTGATTACTTCCATAATTTTTTTAATTGATGAAATTGATAAAATTTATCCGGCGCAAAAATACTACACTGATTTGATATACAGTATATTGTAATATAGACATGTTGGAACGGGAAATAGACAATTTTGGACTTGTAAGAAATCGACTGTCCGGTTTTGTCCGAGCCTTCAAAATGATTGCTCTGAACAAATCTGTAAGACAGTGATTTGCGTTTTTAAAAGGAATAGACAAATCAGACCATTTTTTGGGGAAAAGTTTACGATGCCGGAAGATTTTTTTAACAGTATCATTGTGTTAATTTTTTTTTGCAAAGTTTCAAAAGTTGAAAAATCGAAATTCATAGCTGATATATGTTATACTGCATTTTTAACATTTTCCTGAAAGTTTAGCGTGTGTATCTATTTATATGTTAATGATTTATTTTTTTGATGAGAGAAGAAAATGAGAAAAAACGGACAAAAAAAACATTATTTTTTTGTGTTGACATAAATGATTGACTGTTAACACAAAGCATATATGTTTTCTTATAAAAACAAGAAAAAGCTGTAAAAAAAGAAGTGATTTTGATGTATAAAGAAATTACCGGAAGATTTTTTTTAATTTTTAAAATGTAAAGCTATTTCAGGATTAACTCAAAAATCTGTAAAGAATATTCAGGATAATACAGTAATGAGTCTGTAACCAAGACTGCTCTGCGATTAGGCATGAACAGGGATACTCTCAGTAGTTGGGTGTTTCGCAAACGAACGCCTCCGGTTTCAAAAAAAAGTGATAAATTAGCGGCAT
>Ga0123354_10003726_pt1 | contig 21214 bp, 9 predicted proteins | sample TergutLab28metaG_2_FD_97872 | JGI IMG/M metagenome (GOLD analysis project Ga0123354, IMG submission 97872) | Labiotermes labralis P4 segment gut microbial communities from Petit-Saut dam, French Guiana - Lab288 P4 | ecosystem: Host-associated > Arthropoda: Insects > Digestive system > Gut ... | reverse complement strand
GGCCATTATCTCTGTAACCGTTCAACTTTGGATATAGGTGTTTTGGGTTATATCGGTATACTTTAACATAAGGAACACTCTCCCGAAGTCTGGCACATTCCTCCTGGGACACCCTGTATATACTGGGAAATGAAATCCAAATTATGGCAACTAATAAATTTGTGAGGGACCACTACCCGAGATAAAAATTTTGACGTATTTCAATATATACGAATGGTATTTAAGAGTTTATCCATAAACGTCATAAATATATATACATATATATATATGTGTATATTACAATGTCCTATACAGAACAACAGTAAGCTCCAAACAAACATGTGGACAATAATACAGTAACGGACACTCAGGTTAGTGCTAAAGGGGCGCTGAAACGCACAATTACCTCATTTTTTACATATATATGCAAAAATGGTCGATTATAAAAATAAACATCCTTCTATTTAGATATGTAATATTCGTGTATTTGTTTTTTCATATATTTTCATATATTTATTACTTAAAGGAGACATCTTGATGTCTAACGTTTAGGAATTCGAGTCACGATGACTTATTCACGATAACTGAGTTAAAACTCGCATTAGTTAATATGAAATCAACTGGAATTAAAATATATATTTCACAGCAGACTAACAGACACCATTTGTGGCATGTAAAATCAGGAAGCATGAAGTGTGTTGTACAAGCGATAGATCGTGAGAAAAGTGAAATTTGAAGTTCAACAAGGGAAAAAAATAGATAAAAAAAATGCCGTCAACATTCTCGAAAAACATGATAAATAAAACTGGAGTAGAATGGCACTGCTGGGAAAAGGAAATATTCCCATTTTATTTTTGATCATTCTTCAAGATATGGCAGAACTTTACAACATGCCAGCGCTCAACCGGTTACTTGCTATTCAAATAAATGAAACATAGACATAAATCACCGCTACTTGAGACATAAATTAACTGAAAATTGTGGCGAATTTCGACTAAAGTAATAAAATAGCTATTATCGATATATTTTTCACATCTATGAAGAGAGTTAACATTAAGAATCAAACATTGAATTATTCTTATTCATCATTACATTTGGTTTACCGGGATGCTGATAAGTCCTTAGCCCGACCAGGAAGGAAACAAGCTCGGAAGTATTGCAGGGACGCGCGCGATTTCATCAAAATCGAGACGCGAGCTGACATTAAGTTTTTTCCCCTGCAACGCAAGGCGTCAAAGGAAACTCACGCCATTCTGACAGAAACATTAGCTTGTTTCCTTCCTGGTTGGCCTAAGGACTTATCAGCACCCCTGTATAAAGGACAGACAAGGTACGGATAACGTAATATTGAGGCGCTTTCGCGTAACAATTGTTGCAGTGGGAAAACAATACGTATTACATATTCTAAGTGCGTCATTGTAGCCTTATTTATCCAGCATGCAAAGCCCATGCACTGTCTTATATTGTTATTTGTGGCCTGTTCGCCTCTACCAAATTTTTCTATATTATCTCACAAACGGAACGATTTTCGGGAAAAACTTATTGAGCATGAAATGCATTTTATTCATTTCATCTACACATCTGGTCTAAGACGACCTGGGTGAGATATTATCATAAATGTATGTATGTATGTATGTATGTATGTATGTATGTATGTATGTATATATGTATGTATGTATGTATATATGTATGTATGTATGTATGCATGTATGTATGTATGTATGTATGGATGGATGGATGTATGTATGCATGTATGTATGTATGGATGGATGTATGTATGTATGCATGTATGCATGTATGTATGTATATATGTATGTATGCATGCATGTATGTATGTATGGATGGATGGATATATATATGTATGGATGGATGTATGTATGTATGGATGAATGTATGTATGTATGTATGGATGGATGTATGTATGTATGTATGCATGTATGCATGTGTGTATGTATGTATGTGTGTAAGTATGCATGTATATATGTATGTGCGTATGTATGTATGTATGTATGGATGGATGTATGTATGTGCGTATGTATGTATGTATGGATGGATGGATGTATGTATGTATGTATGTATGTCTTCATTTAAAGTAAACATTATTCTGGTCAGATTTTAATGAAACTCGAATCTTCTCGACAGAGTTTCTTAAAACACCCACATATCAAATTTCACAAAGTCCGTCCAGTAACAGCTGTGTTTGTTCATGCGGACGGACAGACAGACGGACATGACGAAGCTGACAGTCGCTTCTCTTAATTTTGTGAAAACGCCTGAAAAAAACAAAGAACATGTCATCTCCTGACATACACCGCACTGAGTGGCACACAATAACCACTGTATGCATTGTACCGTAAACTGTACTGTTGTATAGTGATTGAGCAGCTGCATAATACGGAGAAAGATAGAACGCTGGATGGACACCCAGCATATGGCAATGTGGCAGCGTCGTATCAGTACGTAGAAACAGACTCGAAAACTGATTTCCTGCCCTAGTCCGACTGCAAAGACCAGACTACTGTCCTTTAGCAGGACACAATCCAAGGATGTTACCGACCTCCTTACTGGATATAACACCCTGAGAAGACATCTGTACTTAATGGGGCTGATCGACAGTCCCTTACGAAGGAGGTGAGGGGCAGAGGAGGAGGAAAATCTCAGCTCACATTTTGTACGAGGGCGAAACCTGGCGACACTCAGACATGCATATTTGGCTCCTTTTCTTGGACCCAAAGGGTGTTAGGAGTCTAAGTCTGGGGGCAATCTGGAACTTCAATACAGGAACAGGGCTCCCACGAATTGGCATCAGATTGTGGGGCACAACGGGCCCATCTAAAGGCCTAGGTGTATCGGGACCGAAAGGGCTCGGAACCAATCACAATTCTGTTCTATTCTGTTCTGTTCTGTTCTGTTCTAAAAAGCTGTATTAATTTATCAATTTTGCATACACCATATAATATTGCTTATAAATAAGCAGCTATGTACTGGTTGCTTTTTGTATAACTTCAGATAAGATTGCGCAGCGACTAAGAACCTGTGTTAAATATTATCCTGCGCATAGTCTCCTATAATATGCCATATGAAGAAACAATATGAGGGGAGGAGGAGGGGGTGCATAAATGTTCTGTATGTTAAGAAAAGTCCCCATAGCGGGTGTATTTGACAAACAAACCGCTAATTGTACATTTTACAAAGACACAAGTAAATAATTTTTACGATTTTTCCGAGGCTGGTTCTTCTTTGGCAAATATTCTCATTGGGGTACACTTGGCAAATTCGCGTTTTGGCCACTTAACCTACCGAACTATACTACTTGTCCACACACGTGACCATTCGGCTGGTGAAGTATGGCCGAGTCGTGGAGACGAAAAAAGTCATAACAATGTAAGTAAATAATCACTGGCGGTTCCTTTGACTTGTGTGATATTTACAGACGGTCGGTGAGAAAAAGACAAGTGGCAATTATTATTTGTAAAAAAAAGTGCACCATTCCGACAATGTGGCAAGCAGCAGCCACAGTGACCAATGTGGCAAGCAGCAGCCACAGTGACCAAACTCTCACAAACGTGCCAGTCGTGGGAACACGCTCTTTTTTTTTAACTTGTTCATTAAGGTGTGAGTCATATGCATTACGGTGTGTGTACGCACATATACCAACAAAGCCCTCCCCACTAGATTTAAAGCTACGCACTTTACACTTTACAGCACAATTATTATTAGTGCAAATTATCATTACGTAACTAAACAGGACAATCTTGTTCTTTTTCTAAAATGAAGCCAAGCAGTTCTGTGACTGTGTGGCTTCCAACTGCTATTTTTGCGAGAAAGGAAATATCTGGGAAATTAAATGAGAGAAGAATTGTATTTTATGACAGAATTCGCTTATTGCATTCATCATGGAATGGTCTTCGGTTTGAAACCACGTTTAAAAATTGTATGAAAATTCAATCCGTAATCTGTAATGCATAACCAAGCCCTGTACAGTCGAGAATGTCCTGTTTTCATATACACTCCCGCCATGCCTTACTGAAGAGGCTGCCGTTTCAATACAATGTCTAAGCTCCATTCGCCTATTGATTTTGTTTCCAATAAAACGTGCCCTCAGAGAGTCCCAAAGGTATAAGTCAGCAGTAATGAAGACCGGTGACTACAGGGGCCAGAGAATTGGTTCTTCTCGTCCTGGCCATTCACCTGACCAATAAGCGCCCAAAAGCTGTTTCACGTCGTGAGAATTTTGGTCGTGCTTAACTAACACCCTGCCAAGAAAGCGTGTTGGGGGGGTGGAAGTATTGATCCACGTATTCCTAAGCACAGCACTAGATACAGATGAGTGGTCAACTTCGCTATCCCGCCGCGTTAGCCTTGTACAAGCTGAACAGGAGCTTTCGTCAGCGCAGCAGTTAGACTGGGCACTGTGAAACAGAGAAAAATCCTGCCCGGGCGGGAATCGCAATTCGAATCTCTGGCTGTCCAGACCGTAACCTCGTCACTGTATTTACTGGGTTCTTATAAGTTTATAATGTCAGAGAGCTGTGCGTAAATAAAGCAGTGTAGTTTTTTCAGCTGTTCTACAAATAGGCCACAGGTCTTCTGCTAACTATTGCAGCTGGGAGATTCTTGAATATTTATCGAATTGTAAATCAATGGCAACTCGCCCGCGGAAGGGGAAATAATGGCTCCGAGTGGAATAGATTTAATTCTGAGACGGTTAATACGATTTGCAATCTCGAAACAACATACCGCCACAGTAACTGCGAGTTCCTGTGAGCGGTATTCGTTTATTCTAAAATGTTGTATCGATGTGTAAGGTTAGGCTGAAATATTCTCTTGATCTTGATAAAAAAACACGTTCAAGACTCAGATAGAAGGCAAGAATTTCTTTTAACAACTAAGTGTTATTTAACCATCCGGTCAACACAACAATATGGATCTTCTGTATCCGGCTTTTATTCGACAATACTATTTGTTTCGGTTGTCCACATCAGCCATCGTACTGTTTGTAAAAATAATATTTTTGTGAACCAGTACCCTACGGGATGATGGTCGATGTGGACAGTCGAAACATTTAGTAATATCAATATCGGATAGTAAAGTAACATTTGTGTTGTCAGGTAGAGGTCTCTGCACGACCTGATCAGTTGTCCAGAGGAGTCCTACCGATTGTGGTGCGTCGTTGTGTGTGATCTAGAAATCTCGTGAATGCGGAGGCCCTGGCCCACTGGGGGGCTGTCGCGTCAAAAACAACAAAAAAAACAGAGTTAACATTCGGTTGATGAGAAATGCACAACAGGACGGTGTCACCTAAAAATATTTTAGCAAGTACATCTACCAGAATGACGAATGTTCTCTGCAGTACATACGATAAGACACAAGCAATTTAACGCCAATTCATTAAAATAACTTTTCCTCACATCCTGAACTCTGAAGTTTATTTTTAAATGAGTTAATTCATCAGTACCATGTGAAATAGTCCTTCTTGAGGAGCTGACAGTTGCTCAGATACACCCGGGTCAGGGAAAGAATTAAAATGTCTTCTATATGTTTCGGTAAGACGCCTGTTCTCCCACATTTCTCACCTCACACCCTGTAAACACCAACAGCAAACCAACAAATCCAGGAGAAAGAAAGAAAGAAAGAAAGAAAGAAAGAAAGAAAGAAAGAAAGAAAGAAAGAAAGGTGGCCTTCATAAAAGTAACAGAGGGTGAAAGCAGAGGAATGTAAGCGTAACAGACAGATAATTTGCCCTCCTTCTGCCGTTGACTTGACTGCATTTAGACAAACCCCAACTTTCAGTAGCGTGTTCCAACAGCATTCGGTTTTATGCCCTGCCTAATATTTAACATGTTCCCCGCTATGGTAAATAGTTGTTCACCCCCCTCCAAACTTCCAACCTGGAGGACAACCGATTGTCAGCCATCCGTGACTGCTTATTCAATACAGCCACCTCACTCAAGGACCAGCGGTCGGAAGACCTGCATTGCTAAGGTGACCATACAAGGCCCCGTGGCCACTCTTAACGTCCTTCCGGTTTTAACAACAAGAAACTGCATTTTGCCCACGTAGAGCTTTTAAGTGTCCTTGCAACACTTACATGAACATTTATTTCCCTGTACAACACGACTTACGGCCTGGTTGTGTTCTTGATGGTGGGGCGTAAATGAAAAGTCATATTCCCATAAGGAATAATAGAATAAGCAGGGGTTAGTGTCATTGAGCGCGGGCAGCTGATGTGTGTTGAACCGAAAATAAGGCGTAAAGAAGAGGCGTATATTGGCAAGGGACATTAAGGGAAAAACACGTGAGTTATTTGGAGCGAAAGCAAGGTCTACTTATGTAGTCTTCACTGTCTTTACAACGGAACCGCGCCGTGTTCTTCGTACGGCACACATTGAATCTTTGTACGTAACATACATTCTAGTCTTCAATGAGGTTTTGAGTGCCAATTCATAACACCATTCTCAAACCTGACACTTAAGTGATATAGAAAAGAGTTCTTCCCCCACAGAAGACACACCGTGCCGCCATTACAGTGACCAATCATTTAATGTGTTTACGGAGATAATCTCCTTCTTCAGAATCATAAGAACACATAAATATATTGTGGGTGGAAAAATTGGAATGCTTTAATTTTAAAGCAGGTGACATGTCATGTCCACTAGGTTTTAAAGACAACTGAATTTTAAAACTGGTGACATGTCATGGCCACTAGGCTTTAAAGACAACTGAATTTTAAAGCAGGTGACATGTCATGACCACTAGGCTTTAAAGACAACTGAATTTTAAACAGGTGACATGTCATGACCACTAGGCTTTAAAGACAACTGAATTTTAAAGCAGGTGACATATCATGACCACTAGGCTTTAAAGACAACTTAATTTTAAACAGGTGACATGTCATGACCACTAGGCTTTAAAGACAACTGAATTTTAAAGCAGGTGACATGTCATGACCACTAGGCTTTAAAGACAACTGAATTTTAAAGCAGGTGACATGTCATGACCACTAGGCTTTAAAGACAACTGAAGGTCTGTGAAATCAGCTAGCTTTCATTACACTCTATTTTTCTGACGTAAGAGGTTCGTCCTACAGGCAATCTCCTGCACAGTTGCTACGGCTGGTTATATTAGCTACACACATGTGCCAAATTGTCATGTACTCGTAAATTCATAAACACATCCCACACTCTCTTTTGTGCCCAGTGTTGCGAGCTAAACTGTGTTGTAATTTCGTTACCCTTATTAATGGAAATTTTACACAAATTCATAATAGGACTGACACAAAGCCAATAAAAGCTTTGCCAGCAACTATGATGATGACCTCATGTAGGTCGAGATTATCAGACGTGTCAGTAAACTTTCTGTGGGTGGAAGTTAGTTGGTTTCATATTAATGTAAGTTATCTTGAAAGCTGTGCGACATTGAGAATTGTTAAGAAATGTTTTCAAGGATTAGTGATAACTTAGCAGTGAACTTATCATATTAGACTGTACTCTGGTACTTTAGGGGTTCATGAAGCACCCGTTTTCCATTCAAAGCCCAATATAACATTTATGTAACATTAAAATCTCCACCTTTTGTCCACACATTAGAATTCTCCGTTTCGTATGATTATTAAAGAGACCACTGGGGAGACCTAGGCGTAGATGGGTGGATAATATTAGGATGGATCTCCAGGGGGTGGGATGTGGGCATATGGACTGGATTGGGTTGGCCCAGGATAGAGATAGGTGGCGGATGATTGTGAGTGCGGTAATGAACCTTCGGGTTCCGTCAAATGCGGGGAATTTCTTGACTAGCTGCAAACCAGTTAGCTTCTCAAGAAGGACTCTGCACCATGGAGTGAGTAAGTAAGTAAGTATGATTATGAAAAGACACCGGTCATTTCTTTAACGTTCTGACGCCTAATGTCAACTATAGTGTTCGTACCGCACCGCTAACCTCTAAAGTTGCATTTTATATATTTATTCAACAAATATAGGTACTGAATATTTTAAACATGGTATATGCTCTCCTTTTTTTCTCTTCAAAATGCAGTTTGTTTCATAATTCTAACTTATTTGGTTCCTGTATTATTCACATTTCATATATAGAAGGTGCTAAAATTAAAAAAATAATTCCGGCGCCAAAAGGTTAAGCAACATTTCCTTACTGGACCTTATATTGGAGACGGACTGTGGTCTCTGAGAGAATATAAAATAAACTGTTGTATACAATTCAAACGAATTCCAAACTTCAAAGTTTCTATCCAAACTAATACAGAAAAATGTGAACTCACTTAGTGACTGCGCTATACTAGTCAATTCAAGCAGCACGTACCGAATGGAAGTTTAGCGTTGTACTTAAAAATGTCGGTTTAAGTTTTATTTTTGTCTGTAAAGTACTTCAAGTGTACACGACAGAATGGCGGTTGACGCAAATGACCAGTAGACGACGCACTGCATACTCTAGCTTATGTAACTGGAACACAATATGTCGGAAGGTGGCTCTGTTTTCGTCATCAGGTACAATCAATAAAATAAATGATTTATTACCGACTATATAAATCTCACCTACACACTATGACTTGTACTTAACAGAGACTTAAGACATCTAATCGAAAGTGTTTCTACAACAAAAATGAGAAGGAATAACAAAGTGTAAATTGAACGCAGAACCTTCACTGATACTCAATATAACTTCTGTTCTGTTACAATCCCAATAATTAACACTGCGGACGGACCGAACTCCTCACATCTGTTGTCTTTTTTTTATTTTTATTTAAAGGCGACCGGTACGAGTTAATGTGCCGAATGAAGTGAGATGCGAAATAAAGCGACATGGAACTAAGGCAACTGAGCAGCAACATGCAACACTTAACAAGGAGAGGAGAACAAATTCAAACTGGGATTTCTTCTGCCTCCGAGTGAGAAACATTAATACCGAATTAACAGAGTTTGTATTTAATTATTTATTTCCATGGCGCCATAACACATAGTGGGCCAGAGTCTCCTCATTATCCAAGCTTCACGATCACACTCAGACACACAATTTCTGTAGGAATCCTCTGGACGATTTATCAGCCCGATATAGAAACCTCTACCATAAATCACACAACACTCACAAGAGACAGACATCCATGCTCCCGGCGGCATTCGAACCCGCAATCCCATCAAGCGAGGGACCACAGCACCAGGCCTTAAACCGCGTTGCCGCTGGGATCGGCTAAAATGCTAGTATAATGGATGTTAATTTCGTAATGTCGTGTTACTTCCAGAAAATTATGTGACGTCAAATGACGTATTAACACTTTTAGTAGATTGCTGAGAAATGGAAGAATGCTGGGGCTAAGGGAGCCTGGAATGTGTCACTGAAGACATAAGAGCGGCTTCTAAAATGCGGGTGTAAAAAGATATTTTAAAGAAAGTAGTTGGTTCTGGCTAGGGCTTCTAGTGAAGTTCTCTAGAATACGTCAGATATCCTTCTTTCAAAATTTTTAGTCTCGTTTATGGAACAAGATCTTATTTCTGTGAAATTTCATGAAGCATTTTAAGAACCCACAACAAAATCACAGTCTGTGAAATCATTTCAACTGATATTGGCCTAACGTCGAGGAAGAATCACAGGGGGATTCAGTCAACCCATAATATGGAGACAGTTATACGGACAACACTAACTATACAACATAAAAATATGCAATACAAATTACAGCATCGATCATATCGCAAATGGCAATTATATGAAACGTACACAAAGCGGAATTAAACGACGCTCAAACCCTCATTGCTTGGAGTGACACCCTCCGTTCTATCGAGAGACTGCTAATGGACGTGACCGGTGACATGAAAAGTAGGGAATTAGTCAGAAGTATACAGCATCGGAAAAACTTCACTGGATAATTATTGATGAATTGGTACGCAAAGTATTCAGTATTAAAATGTTTTAACTGGTTTCTGGGTTTATATCGAAAAGTTTTTTTTTTACCGTTTCATTCACACATTATACAGTCCCTTCCTTATATACAAGGATATAAAACCTACTTATATACTTAGCCTCTCACACTGAGGATAATCCCTTGAGAATCAAAACATGTGTAATTTCTTGTGCAAAATGTGCAGTCAAATGTACTTCCTGTTAAGAAAGACGTTGCTGAAATGCTGTACGGTATGAAAGTCGCAAGATACCTCGACAAGTCGATTACTTCATATAATCTTAACAGAAGACATTCCATTTCTTTTCTTAAATTATACATAAACTCGCGAACCAGTCAACAGAACCATTTTTATTTAAAAACCATTACTTGTTTTCAAACAAAACTTATGTATGTTTCAACCTCTCAGGTTACTCATCTGGCGAGAATGTGCAAATGTCTATGGTGAGTACTTAAAATTATTGTATTTGTGAACAGATCTCGTCCTTACAAATTATACAAATTAATATTTTATTATTGTATTAAAATCCATTTAACAAGAGCCTTGATTACGTACAATGCAAAATATTTTCTCATTATTTGTGTAATTCTGTTAAAATGATATAATTATTTATTATAATCAATGTTTTCAAATTTTTATTGTAAAATGTTAATAATAACCATACACTTCTGCCGGTCCCAGTAGCCGCGCGGTCTAAGGCGTAGGTCTGCTGCCGCCCGCCAGCTGAGGTCGTTGGTGCGAATCCCACCGGGAGTATGGATGTTTGTCTGTTGTGAGTGTTGTGTGTTGTCAGGTAGAGGTCTCTGCGACGAGCTGATCACACGTCCAGAGGAGTCCTACCGACTGTGGTGCACCGTTGTGTGATCTAGGAACCTCAAGAATGAGGAGGCCATGGACCGCGTTGGGCCGCAGCGTCACAGGGAAAAAAAAATACACTTCTGTCGTCCTTAGTTTATTGTACTAAAGATTGAATAATATCCTTTTCTTTTCTCCCTTATTATTTGGCCCTATAATTACGATTAACACAAAAGTAAATGCGTTTAACTTTTGTAGTGAATTGTATATCAACTACTAACATCAAGTTGACAATTTCGCACAGTGGTATTGTTGGATATTCAATACTTCATATCATGGCTTTCCTCATAACTATTTTTGGTCTGTTCGTGCTAGAATTAACCCCATAAAATGGGTCCCCAGGCAAGTGATGTGAAAATTCACAGCAAGTTTTCATCTTTCAAAAACACGTTTCAATAATGAAATTAATTACGTAATGGACACATAGCGTAAACGTTACACTGTTGCCTGTAGTGAATTACAACTTAAACACGTGAATATGAACATTTCAAGCAAGAAACTAATAGACAAAATAATCTTTCGGATTTTTGTAATACAAAGATTTTTTTTCAGTGTACTAGTAAAACATTTACAATCGATGACGTTAAATGGAGGCGCAGAAACATCTAGTGTAGGCCTGTCTAATAACAACAGTGAACACTGACGCTTTTTCGGCCTGTTGCGACAGACCGCTACAGCATAACTTTTGTATTTTTCTTACAGGACGATTTATAGCCTGAAGATGGGCACAGAAATGTACCAATATATAGGCCTTCACGTTAAATGTAAATCTTCGTGTTAAATGTACAAATATGATTTCATGTTGGACACCGTCTTGTTTTGTGATTTTTTTCGTGAAACTCATTAGTATCAAATTCAATGAAGTGACATTTAGCATTTCTCAGGGCGTGTCGTGGGTCAGGCAGTTAGTCACCGACCTCTAACAGCGGAGACCCGTGTTCGGTTCCGGGCCAGTTCGTGAGAGCGTTCTGGTCGACAAAGTGGCACTGGGTCGGAATTTTCTCTTAGTACTTCGGCCTACATCTATCGGTATAATTCCGTAAATTCACCAGTTCGTCCATTCATTTATTTTTCCCTTACCGACAGTACACAACCTTTCCAAATGGCATCACTAAATGACATATTTAAAAGCAAACATTCCCCCCAGCAATTTTACGCGGACGGATGCAGCGATGTTTAATAGGTTCTCAGTATGCGTACAAGCACAACTAAAATAATGAGAATGAATGCTTAAATCACACTCAGAAATGTTTCCGGACATTTGCACATCGTTTTAGTACCATGGCTACCGTACATACAGGCAAGAGAAAGCAGAAATATTTGCAATACTTTGAACTTTCCCATTATGTCTGTAGTTAGAAACAGGACCAGTATCCATTTATATCTGTGTAACACGAGAAGGCTGCGAAAGGCAAACGTCGTTTGCGGAATTTGAACCCGAGATTCCATTGTGAGGGGGTCTTAAGCCGCAAAACCACCAGGATTGTCAAGAGAAACCTAATGGAATTAGTCAGTATAGTTGTGGCGATTGCAGCATCTCTTGAATGCAGTAGATATGTTTACAGTTGGCAATATTATACACATCTCTGAAATGGCCGGCTGGGAACACACAGCTTATCCAAACACCTGCCAGTCCCGCAGCAGTTAAACTGGAGGCTCGGAAGAGCAGCTGGCTGCCAAGAGAATCATACATTGCGGAGATCTGTTGTTGATCGCATCAGGGCGACTGGAAGGCGCTTTGGACAACAGTGGAAATTCTCATCACAACAGATTAACCTTTTGGCGCCGGAATTATTTTTTTAATTTTAGCACACCTGTATATAAAATGTGAATAATACAGGAACCAAATATGTTAGAATTATGAAACAAACTGCATTTTGAAGAAAAAAAACGGAGAGTATATACCCTGTTTAAAATATTCAGTACATATATTTGTTGAATAAATATATAAAATGCAAATTTAGAGGTTAGCGGTGAGGTACGACCACTTTAGTTGGCATTAGGCGTCTAAAGGTTAAACACATAACCCACTACTGGAAACCTTTCGGACACGATGGGGTATATGAAGAAAATAAAAATACTTTCGGGCCACATTATAAATAATAACCATATTTTTTAGTTACGTATCATTAATGACAATATCCTCTCAAAAGTGCTGTTAATACTGGGGCAGTAAAATTGCGTGAAATTAATCTGAAAATTATGAATTAATCTTACAAATTCCGGAACTAGTCTTACTTAACAGGTCTGTTACTTTTTATCTCTTATATCATTAAACCTGAGTAAAACGAACTGAGCACGTGTAAGTTACTGTATCTGTTTTCCATTTGTCCTTTGCCTTGTACTTACGTTCTCCACAGTTCAAGAAAAACGAACTACTGTGACAGAATTGACACTGCTTATTGCTCAGTAAGATGTTAATATATGGAGATATTGAAAAATGAAAGGAGTTCTCTAATCTTTTACCTTTGAGTCCAACTCCGTATTGATTCTTAAAAAAAATCATGGTTAAAGAGTAATGTTCACAAACACAAGCAGTACCAAAATAGTTTATCATTTGAGAAATGGAAACTTATCGCGACGTATATACACTTTAAAGAATTCAAGAAGTGTAGTATTACAGAATTTAGTTTTTTGGTTTCTGTTAGACTGTGGATAAGATACCAATTCATCATATTTCAGTTATTCTTGTTCCACGTTTCTCCAGTTAAATAGCTGGCGGCACTGTAAACGGTAGAAATGCTGCCTGAGGCCAAATGGGCCGCAGTTTATTCATCGCTTGCCAATCCAGATGACGGTGACTGCTACACAGAAACACGATTCAGCTGTAACTTCTCAAGTTTGTACCGCTATTATTATTTAATGAGGCTGTTCTGGAAGTTTACGCTGCGTAGTATGTTGGGTTTGTGATGACGTTTCGGATAAAAGTGCTGCATCCTTCTTCAGGCTGACTGAATTTGACTGAAAGGGATGTTGCAGTCGTCGTTAAAATGGAGGCATGTACCTGAATCCAAGAAAATGACCCTGGCAATTAGCGCAACAAATTCCTCCGAAACGCCATAACTTCACCATTTGACGGTTAAACCTAACTACAGAGGTGCTGATAAGACCTTCGTCCGACCAGGAAGGAAAAAAGCTACATTCCCAGCATTTTATGGAACTTGGAGGTTCATTACCACATTCACAACAGTCCACCATCTGTCCCTACCCTTGCCAAATCAATCCATTCCTCTGCCCATCACACTTTTGATAGGCGCAACTTGTTTCCTTCCTGGTCGGGATAACGACTTATCTGCACCCCGGTACAAGTTAGTAAGATGTGAAACCAATACATAACCGAGATATATAGGCTTTTTACAGGTTACTATACATCTGGTTCGGAAACTCAGTACCAAGTTTCAGTAGACAATATTTTCTTAAACATTTTATATATATTAAGAAGAAAACATAGCGCTTATATGAAGGTTAACTGAAGAAGTTTGTGCCAGTTGCGAAGCACCATGTTCCTACCACGTCGGAAAGTGATGTGTGGCGCAGCCAACTTCATAATAATGTTATACGACCTTCTTTATGTACTGAGGTCACGATGAATGGAAACATTTATCTTTATATGTTGGAAAACTTCGTATTTGCGCAGCTGGAGGAAGAATAAATTCACTTTTTTAGGAAAGATGAAGCACATCCTCAGTACGACGGCATGTTCTTGACTCACTCAAGTATTTAGCTTATGATGATGAAACTTTTATGTATTTCGCTGCCTTTATAATAAATCTGGGTAACACAAAATTAAATTACCCAAGGAAGGATCACTGTAAACTGAAACAGGATTGGAGGACGTGAACTTACTTTAACGTCCCCAGTGTGGGGCATAATCTGGGGGGTCACGCCCATGCAGCCTTCTGTACAATGGGTACCAGATTTCTTTCAGAAGGTAAAGCGGCCGGAGCGTGAAGCTGACAACCACACCCTTCCAAGCGCCGAAGTTTTGTATGGGTAGAGCTATGTCTCTACTGCGCCTCTGTTCCTTTATGGCCCGTTATGGGACGAATTTTACAGTACTTCGTAATTTTGTATGAGTTTATGATTCTGTGTATTTATAACGAGCAATGAAATGTTATATCTAAGGAACCATCACCTTCTATAGAGTCATCCAAATATAGGGAGTTTGCCAATTAGGTGTACTTATATATTAAAATAGTCAAGTTTATCTAAGAGCCACAGGAATGAAGATGTGGACAGGGATAATCTGCTGTGGATGTGGTCTAATGACAAATTGTTGTGAACTGCAGTCTTCGTAATAGGGTGACAAATTTTTAACTTTCTCTGTAAGCGACTTAGGTGGTAACTGCCTTAACGGTTGCCTCACAGACGGACGGAACAGAACGGATACTTGGCAGCAGAATTGATTATGAAAGGACTGTACAGAATTTACTGACTACTGGATCCCGTTACTAGTGTTTAACCTTTAGACGCCTAACGTCAACTATAGTGGTCGTACCACACCGCTAACCTCTAAAGTTGCGTTTTATATATTTATTCAACAAATATAGGTACTGAATATTTTAAACAGGGTATATACTTCCGTTTCTTTCTCTTCAAAATGCAGTTTGTTTCATAATTCTAACTTATTTGGTTCCTGTATTATTCACATTTTATATACAGGGTGTGCTAAAATTAAAAAAAAATTCCGGCGCCAAAAGGTTAAAAGACCAGTTCACAGAAATTAAAAATAATTATGGGAGAGACTTCAGCTGCAGTAATTGCTAAATAAACCCAGAATCAAACGAACTAAATGGAGTGTCAGGAAAAAGAGAAGACACATTCTGGGAAGACATTTGATGGATCTGGCTTTATAAGCCCAAAAATTCAACTAGTTTAAGAAAAATAAAATATATTATGGTAGACTGTTCGCATTCTTCAGCCATTACTGTGGGATAACGGGTAGATGTAAGGTAAACGAACATGCATGCATACATAAGACTATACTACTGGGATCGGAGTCGGAGAAGAAAATTACTTACTAAAATAAGCAATAGAGGAAATATTTATACGAAAGCAACTACATAAAACGTGCCTCTGTGCTATAGAAAGTAGAAACCATAAAGACGGTGGCAGAGTAAAGACATACTGCTGGCGCCTTAAATGGAAGTGACAGTCCTCGGTGTCCACTGGTCAAGACAGTGATGGACCACATAGCAGTTTGAGGTTTCATCGACAAACTCTTGAAACTGTCGGGAATCAAACTCTGGTTGTCGGTTCCGAATAGGTACATGGAAGCTTTAGAAAGAAGCGCTGGAGAAGACAGATGGAATCAAGTGGAGGAAAACCCGGTCAAATTTTGGAATTTTTCGTGCAGAATATGTTATAATTATAATAGTTATTACAATAATTATAATTATTGCAATAATTATAATAACTATTATCACCGTGACCGTCATTATCATCATCATCTTAATATTATATGTTTTTGTGTATTACATTTTCTTCTGTCTTCGATGTTGTGTGTTTTATTGTTTTGTCTTGTATTTGTTTTGTTATGTTATGTTACATTGTAACTGTTAAGCCGGCACATTAACAAACACCTTTTGTTATATTATTGGATCTGACAGTGTCAAAATGGATTTTGTGTAAAAAGTTCCCGCTTAGTATCGAAAAATGGTGGAACGATAAGGTAAAATGAAATATGGAATTCCTTAATAAAGAAAACCTGCCTTATTGTCACTTTGTATAGCACAATCGCCACACGGATTACTCCGCAATTAAAGCCCGACCTCAGCAATTACAACATGGCGTCTAACCGCAGAGCTATAGCACGATAAATGATCAAGTCTGAAATCCCATGTTGTAATAGCTGAGGTGAGGCTGTAATAGCAGGTTAGTCCGTGTGGCGTTTGTGGTGAACAAAGTGACAATAAAGCAGGTGTTCTTTATTAAGGACTTCTATTTTCCATTTTAGCTTACAGTTCCACCATTTATATATATATATATATATATATATTTCCTGAGCATTTAAATTATTAACTGTAATTACGTACTGTGTCTGTAAGTTCCACTAACGTGTTTCGCCTAGTGTCAAGTAATTTTGCACCACGCTGTATAATAGAATATATATATATATATATATATATATATAGTCTATTATATTAGTGAAACTTCACCGACACATTAATTATAGTTAATATTTCAAATGCTCAAACTGTTTTCTTATTACAAGGCACGTTTTCTAACCTTCCCGGAATAGTTGCATGTACTGTCTCACCAAACTGCCTGTTACCATTAAAGTACGGCCCCTGTTTGCATAATTTCAGCTTCGTTCATCCAGTATACAGTTGACCCCAGCATAAGAGGCGCCATCAGTTTCCAACAGGAAATCGTAAGTTAATTGTACGATCTGCCGATATCACGTAAAAACAACTTTCACAAAGGCTATTTAAACACTTCAAAAAGAAGACAAATAAAGGGGGCGCGTATAGAAAAAAATCATACTTGGATCAAATTGGGTCCAAATAAACGACAAAATACCCTAATATATTCACCGATACACAAAATTACTACACGACTTCAAGGTCATCGTAGCCATTTTACATACGAAACAAAATTAGCCACTATATATAAGCAATATAAACAAATTATATAAGCTTAAAAATAAGAATTTTAATGGTGTCTGAATATAATACAGTAAAAAATATGAATTGTATTGATTTTAATACTAATCCTACATTTGATATTCGTACACACTTTTAATGTTCTAACCTACATGCTGCTGTATACAGCAAACTGTATAATGACACAACTATACAGCTAACTGTATAATAACACGCCTATACAGCATACTGTATAATAACACGCCTATACCACAAACTGTATAATGACACAACTATACAGCAAACTGTATAATGACACAACTATGCAGCAAACTGTATAATGACACAACTATACAGCAAACTGTATAATGAAACAACTATAGCAAACTGTATAATGACAAATTACACAGCAAACTGTATAATGACAAACTATACAGCAAACTGTATAATGACACAACTATACAGCAAACTGTATAATGACACGACTATACAGCAAACTGTATAATGACACGACTATACAGCAAACTGTATAATGACACGACTATACAGCAAACTGTATAATGACACGACTATACAGCAAACTATGTAATATTGAACTTATAAATGACATAACAAATATAAACAAACGTTCCCAACTTAATAACAGTCGGGTTCTTACTGTTCATAAAGTCACATTTCATAACAAAAATATTTAAAATGTCCTCTACCTAAACCAAAACATGCATGGACGCGTTAATCAAGGACTGTCGCACCCTTTCAAACGTTCCGGGTTAGCTGCAAATGGCTTGATAAACATCAAAATTGCGTTTTTGAAGTATCGCTTAATTTTCAACTGGGGCTGCATACAAAATTTTACCTAATTTTAGGAGGGTGGCCACTCTCCTTAAGTATTTCCAAGAATTTTGGACACACACTACATAACAGCTGTAGCAGGTCCATGCAATTACTCAGCTAGGTTGTCCACTTCCGATTGTATCTACAGAATAATTTGTGTGTAACCGCAGTGCAACGTAACAGATGACAGATATTTCCTGGCACGCAGGTTAAGATCTATAGCTACATCGTTTATAGTCCGACTGTACGAGCCAACTATACTATGGCGAAGGTAAGGAGTCCTGTGACTGTCCACGTCGTCATCACCCACCATCAGTTGCGCTTTCCCCTCCAGGGTACTTCCGTATGTTCCCCTCCAGTAGATAGGTACTCTGTTCACACGACTGATCATACTGCTAACCACGCAGTATACTGCACCAGCACAAAGTGCTCTGGGCTGGCTAATGTACGCGAGAGGCTGCCGGAAGGAAACACAGAGGTAAGAGGAATTTCATGCGTTATCCTCACAACACACGGTACTTCCTTCTGCGGTCTCAACAAACAAGTTCATTCTTAGGGATGCCAAGACAACAGGCAATTGGAAATTTTCTTGAATAAATACCGACTTTTAACATTTTACGCTGTACTGTTTGTAACAATGCAGGATACTCAAATATATTTACAAAGAAAATTCTTATTATAAAACATGGTAACGTCAGGATCATTGCGACTGATCATGTGAAATGGTGTGAAGGTCACATCGGAACTTGTTGCCACTTCAGTGAAGCGTTGTATAATCACTGTATATGGTGCGGAAAAACTGTAGAATATCTTGTTGAAGCCGAACATTATGATAATTCGTTCTAAGGTGTATACTGTGTTGTAACGTTCGAAATCTAGAATGCCGGGGTTCGAATACCTCTAGATTTATGAATATATGTGTCCTGTCTCTCTTAGTGTTTTCATATACCCAGAATTTGCGATTCATCAACCTCCCATTCAAGACACCTACAGAACTTCTACACACTTCTTACGTGACCGGCCAACAACATGCCACACAAGGTGGAAAACGCTTGATAAAGATGAATCAGGCTTTGTGGGAGAATAATCTCAACTTTTTAAATTATGTGGCCATTTCCTTATACTACATGTTAGTAATATCAATCCGTCAGATCGAAATGTCACACTCCCACTTTCGAGTTACACGGGCTGCCACCAGATGTCAGGAAACGCCAATACATACAATTCAATCTTACGGCTGCGCTGATGATATAAACGTAACCATTAACCCTTTAAACGACGAGTTAAATCCCATCTGCCATTTGCTGGCATTATTAGGAGCTCACAATATTTTCCACGTTAGCGGGTTAAGGATTAATTGACGTTCCCACGGTAACTACATAAAGGATGGACGGGCAATAATACTACAGCATAAAATATATCCCTACACATAACATCGGTTTCCACGCTAATTGCAGGCATCTCTACGGCAGTATAATATACATACACACAAAAGTTCAGGTTTACTTTGTAAGTACGTAAATGAGTATGCCTTGCCTGCAAGGGTCGCGAAAGTTTCCACGGTAAATACATAAATGATAATGCCTAGCCTGTCCGAGTCGCCGGTCACAGGCAGACAAGTGTATGTAATTTTCACTATAATTGTAGTTATAGTTTCCGAGAAAAAGTAGGAGCCATTATTATCGTACCGTAACTCTGGTTAGTTATGTTCTAGCCCCACGAGGTGAGTGATCAGTTTAATTCAACAGCTAACGACACGTACCCTAAAAAAATAAATTGAAACCCGAGCAAACCGCCTCAAGTAGTAATTCGTCCGGTTGGTATTGCAAAGTACCTGCGTTTGCGCCTTGGCCTGGAAAATTACTATTTTGATTGAAGCTTTACTCAGCTGATAGAGGTAAACCTTGAGACTGTGATGTAAATTACGCCACTACTGTGTGCAATTTATCACTGTTTGCTCTATACAGGCCTTGGATAAGAAACTAGCAGCTTCATTAAATAAAACTTCTATATCTATACACAAACGCACGCACGCACGCACAAACACAAAACGAGTATACCAAAATGGTCGGACTAATTTCAAGAGTGAGTTCCAAGCACCAAAACAAGGAAAAAAATCATAGCAATATATTTCCGCAAACAGTTTTTGAGGTAGAGACTCCAAGCTTGCCCATTAGCAACCCTAAGGTTCCCATTTGAGGAGACACTTAAAAACATTAACATATTCACTCCCATTGAAAATGAAGAGACAATTCACCAACGGATTTTTGGTGCTTGTCAAAATTTTCGCAACCGCCTCGGGACCATTTAAGCGTGGGACAGTCCACGATCAGACATGTGCTTGCGTCGTTGTTTCAGATGGAAGCCACACCGAGAATTTGTAGAGAAATGTGGATTTATACACAAGGGCTGATCAACATGCGGCCCTCCAACACACAAATAGTTTCAGTAATACATTTAAAAAAAAATAATAGATTTACCGAATATAACTTGGTAGCTTTATTAGCAGAGAAAATGTTTAGAAATAATAAAATTTCATTGTTAAGACAACAGAGAGAAAACCAATATTTACTTGTATTTTATCGAGTTTAGCAAGGTCTATTGACTCGTCATTCATACGTAATTTAGTGTAAATTATTACTCATTCTAGTGAATTCAGTCAGCTTTTGATACACACACACACACACATATATGGGAAGGGTGGTCCACATGCGAGTCCTTAACAAATTACGTGACCCTTACATTGCTGAAGTTGGCCAGCCATATTTAAATAATAATAAGTCACAACTTATTAAAGTGGGATCTGTATCGTAAATGCTTCATTTCGATTGCAAAAATAATATTACATAGCCGAGTTATTTAATACTGACTGTACTCTATCAATTAAATACAACAAATCATTTACGGATATAAGCTTATAAAATGTATGAATGTATGTATGTACGTACGTACGTATGTACGTATGTATGTATGTATGTATGTACGTATGTATGTATGTATGTATGTATGTATGTATGTATGTATGTATGTATGTATGTATGTATGTATGTATGT
>Ga0123354_10003725_pt1 | contig 21214 bp, 8 predicted proteins | sample TergutLab28metaG_2_FD_97872 | JGI IMG/M metagenome (GOLD analysis project Ga0123354, IMG submission 97872) | Labiotermes labralis P4 segment gut microbial communities from Petit-Saut dam, French Guiana - Lab288 P4 | ecosystem: Host-associated > Arthropoda: Insects > Digestive system > Gut ... | reverse complement strand
TGGTTGGTTGGTTGGTTGGTTGGTTGGTTGGTTGGTTGGTTGGTTGGTTGGTCGGTTGGTTGGTTGGTTGGTTGGTTGGTTGGTTGGTTGGTTGGTTGGTTGGTTGGTTGGTTGGTTGGTCGGTCGGTCAGTCGGTCGGTCGGTCGGTCGGTCGGTCATTCGGTTACTTGGTTGGTTGGTTGGTTGGTTGGTTAATGTTAGGTAGGTTGATAGGAAGGGAGACACGTAGATCGATAAGTAAGCTGGCAGGTAGTTACTTCCTTATGTATAGAGAAAGATGTAGGTGAAAGAGATTGAAGACGTTAGGTTGCTTTGAAAATAATAATGATGTAGCACTTTCAAATGTGACACTTAGAATTTATCTCAGGGCAGAATCAGCAGGAACTTGTTTATTGTGAAAGCAGCGCCTCTGGATCGGATACACAGCCGAGGGCGTTGGTTCTTTCATGCTACTCATCATTCTACAAATGTTCCATACTTTTCTATCGTTATATGATCACAAATAGGTGCATTTTAGTGGGCTTTACAAACGGGCCCGGGCTCACTCCGTTCCTGCCATAATAATAAGCACTTTGGAAATTCCGTAAAGTAGCTTAAAATTATACACAAATACATACATACATACATACATACATATACACATATACATACATTATTCTGAAATATTCTCTATGTAATGTAATACCATACAGCCATAAAATGTACCGTAATTTTAAATGGAATCTGTGGACTGGAATGACGACGTAGCACGGCAAATCTACCCAGCATCTAATGCTGCATTGTGCATCATGCACTGAATATTGAAAGTGGAGTGTAGGGCTGCTGCAACAGACTGCCAGCGCAGCACATACAACGGGAACGGCTTGGAACAAACTCAATTTCTAATTTGAATGTGAATGGTCGTAGTCCTCACTGCCTCGCGCTACCAAACCTTGTTACTCAGCACGGAGAGCTGAAAAGTGTATGTGTGTGTGTGTGTATTTGCAAGGCTAGCTTCCATGAAACCGCTACTGCCTTCCAACACCACAGTACCAATACTGAATAATGTACAAGCATGACATTCGCATGTTCCATTGCTCTGTTCCTCTCCTATGTATTTTTTACTGAGGCTCTCGCTTCTACGTGCTTGAATTTTACGGCAGTTCCTCGCGCATTCACCAAACACTACCATCAATAAATACAAAGCAAACTTAATTTATTTCCAAAAACAGCCGGATTCGTGGAGTATCTAGCTAGACGTTTTGTAGGATATGGAAGTTAATGTATCTAGGGACGTTTACCGACGCCTCTGATCATACCAGCACGAATAATATGATTAGGCGAGTTCAGTGAGTAGGCTTACACCACATTCAAGTTTAAAGCAACCATTCCCTTATATTTAAAAAATTTCTTCGCGAATCCGATTCATATCTCAGCTATTAGCACTGCGCCCGCAATATATATATATATTATATAAAGGTAAATGTAAAGTGTTCCCGTTACAGGCCAATTGTGGCCCAGAGGGTGGGTAGAGGCACAGCGCTCTACTTTTCCATGACCGCGGCACTAGAAGAGGGTGAGTGGTCAGCAGCACGCCTCGGCCGCAATTTAGCCCCAGGAAAGACCAGGTACCCATTTTACAGGAGGCTAGATGGGCCCCAGGGCCGGTCTGGACGGACGGAAAACCTCGTCCCCACAGGGATTCGATCCCGGACCTTCCAGCCCGTAGTCAGTCGCTATACCGACTGAGCTACCCGGCATATATATATATATATATATATATATATATATAAAGAGAAAAACATTTGCTATTATTTAATTTATTATTCACTTTATCAATTAATGCCTCAAATGAAAAGTAGAAGATGATATTTTTCCATGCGAAGACAGACTATAGAGGGCCAGGACTTCACGACCCCACTCAGACACACCACACTTGGTAGGACTCCTATTTGAGCGAGTTGTCGGCCCGAAGCAGAGATCTCTACCTCACAATATGCAACACTCCTAAGAGAAAGATATCCATGCACGGGCAGGATTCAAACCCGCAATCACAGCAAGCGAGCGATAGTAGACTCGCGCCTTATTGACCACGCAACCACAGGGATTGGCTGAGATGATAACGTGTACTCTATGTTCAGTATATCTTGCTTTGTATGAATGACAAAATGAGAGAAACAATAAAACTAGATTACAAACTATGAACTAATTTCGAGTTGTCCTGTCTGAAATGAAACCCGCAAAACAATTTGAATTACTACGGTTAATGCGACGACGGAAAAAACCTTTTGCATATGTGACAGATAACACTTCAGAGCAAAATGTCTCTAAGAAGGCACAAGAGTTCGAGACGAGTGGGCAATATAGTAACATCTTCCTTGAGCATACCTGCATGAGCTCGACGATGACTCCTATTAATTTTCGGGACTACATGTGCATCAACGTCGAAGACCGGAAGTGCACTATACTGCAGGCTTACCTGAAAGAAGAAAGAAAATTGTGTCATTATTTGAGTAATCTAATTTGCAATTTGTGAAAAATTAGCAGTTCCTAAACCATGCCGTTTTAATAACAAGAAGTTTCGTATCAAAGAACAAGGTGATTACTGGCAAAACATGAAGATGGCATTTCGGCAGGTCAGCAAGAAAGAAAGGAAGAGAGAAGCGAGGCGAAAGAGGGACAGAGAAATGTAGAAAGAAAGAAAGAAATACGATCAGACGAATGGGCAGAGAAGGAATACGTCAATAAACAACTAAACTACCTCATCCCGGACGCATCCTGCTGCTGTGCTCCTAACAGCCGACCACCAGCGACCAAGGCATTACACACCATATGTGGCAATAACACAAGTATAGTTTCGAGCATCTGATGATGGGCATATAAGTGCCCGAAAAATGTTGAGCAGATTATAAGTGCAATAAAGCATTCAGTAGCATCTAGTTGGTTTTCTTCTCTACGATTACACTATGATGCACGGACAAACATACATCAAATTCACAACTCTTTAATATTTGTCATCAATGCTGCATGTTTTGGTTCAACAAAACATCATGGGGCATTCATGTACAATATTTAAATTTTTGTAAAGGAATGTCCGATAATTGTTCTTTGAGCCGAAACTTATAGCACTGATGACAAATATTAAGGAGTTGTGTCTGAATGTAACACTTCGTTCTTATTCACCAGATATTAATCCAATTACAGCATAATTGATTACAGCAGGAGGTAGGGCAATTCGATCTGGGATCCGTAAACTGATTAATTCTATGCTGAATAAGGAGCAAGTGCCTGAGCAGTGCCAAGTGTCGATCATTGTACTTGTTTATGGGAAAGGTAATATAACAAATTGTAGTAATTATAGATGTATATCAATTTTGTCAACAACTTACAAAATTTTATCCATCATCCTGCTGTCAAGGTAACTCCAAATGTAGAGGAAATTACTGGGATCACTAGTGGGCATTTCGATGTAACAGGTCAACTGCACATCATATATTCCGGATTCGTCAAATACTTGAATAAACATGGGAATATAATAAGGCAGTGCATCAAATTTTTATAGACTTCAAGAAATCCTATAATTCAGTTAGAAGGGAGGTCTTGTGGAATATTGATATCCCCATGAAACTTGTAACGATATTAAAGATGTGCCTAAACGAATCCAATAGCAGAGTCCGGGTAGGGAAACATTTATTTGACACGTATTCTATTATGAATTGTTTGAACAAGAAGCTGCTTTATCGCGACTGTTTTCAACATTTCTTTAGAATAAGCCATAAGGAGGGGTTCAGGAAAACCAGGATATCTTGCAATTAAATGGTACATGCCAGCTTCTAGCTTATGCTTGTGATATCATATATTGGGCGGAAGCGTACACTCTGGAAAGAAAAACACAGAAGCTTCAGTAGTCGCTAGTAAGCGGACTGGTGTAGAAGTAAATGTTGAGAGAACGAAGTACATGGCCATTCTGGAGATCAGAATGCAGGACAAAATCACAATATAAAGATAGATAGAAGAGTGGAACAGTTCAAATATTGGGAACATCACTAACGAATCAAAATTCTATTCAGGAAGAAATTAAGGGCAGGCAAACCACGGAATAATTGCTTTCATTCGGTGTAGAATTTTTGTCTTCAGTTTGCTATGCAGAAGTATAAGGCCTGAGATGAACAGAACTATAATTTCGCCGGTTGTTTTTTGTGAAACTTGGTCGCTCGCACTAAGGGAAAAACGTGAGCTGAAGGTGTCCGAGAATAGAGCGCTGAAGAGGATATTTGGACCTAAGTGGAATGAGGTACCAGGGGAGCGGAGAAGACTACATAACAAAGAGCTTCATTATCTATAGCTACTCCTTACCAAATATTATTTGGATGATAAAATCAAAAAGACTTAGAAGGGCGAAGAATTTAGCACGCACGGGGACAGAAGAGGTGTATACATGTTTTGGTGGGGAAAACTGGAAAAGGAGATCACTTGGAAGGCCAAGACATAGAAGGAACATTAATATAAATATAGATTTTCAAGCAGAGGGAGGGGGGAACATGGACTGGACTGTTCTGGCTCAGGATAGGGACAGATGCTGGACTCTTGTGAATGCGGTAATGAACCGTCGGATTCCATAAAATGCGGCAAACGTCTTGCCTAGCTGAGACCCCGTTAGCTTCTCAAGAAGGACTTTGCTCCATGGGGGTAGATAAGCGTGTAAATTACTTAGCAAGTACAAGAAATAAGATTTGTGTCTGGCATTATACGTGATAACTGTGTTGAAAGTTACGGTGTATCAAACAATTGAGTTGTACCTTCTACTGCACAGAACAGTTACTGAGTAATTTGTATCTTGCAGTATACCAGACAACTTAGTTTTCTCTAAAACCGTGCCGCAAAACTGTCTTTCCATTGTACCTGATAGTAAAGTCGTATTTTGCAGTGTGCTGAAATGTAGATTACAGAGCGCCGAATAATGAAGTTGTGTCATACAGGATCGTCACATCTGCTTTTAACACACTCAACCTGATGCTGCACTCTTTGTGTTGAAAGAAATAATGTCAAACTTAAACTAAAATATTGTTCAAAGGTTCGTAATATGTAGTGACGTGGATAAGAAAATTGGGCTCATCTTAGGATAGGTCTTTTGGATGCATTTGCATCCTTTCTTTTCAAGAAGTTTATGGCGTGAATTATTTCCTTCTCCTGTCAATTTTCCCAAAAGAATAACTACGAAAGGCCTGTTTACGTCATTAACAGAATTCTACACATTTAGTTTCATTAAGGCATGCACATTACGCGGTCTAAAAAGTCCTAACTTAACTGGTCACTGTACTTCACCTAAAACACAGTTCGTTGAGATTTTAAGATTTCAATTCATTTACATAATTGTGAGTGTCTTAAAGAGGGACAAAATTGAATTTTTAAAGGTCAGAACCATCAGGTAGTCTTTAAAAATGGCTGTCGTCGAACGGGTAAAAATATGCACTACTTTCATGGAATCTAAAACGTCGTTAAAATATGCAAACGAACAGAATAGTTCCTCAAACCTTATTTATTGAATGTCTACTGCAGTTTTGTTCTGTGGTACAGGTCTAGTTCGTCAAAGTGCCTTAATATTTCAGACTCCCCAATATAATATTTTGTATGCGTTTCTTATGATCCCCAAGCGTGCTTCACGCACCAATTTCACTGCGTATTTGATAATATAGTCTTGTTATTAATTGAGAAAATGAACTTACAAATTATACAGCTCCTCGTTATGAAATATGAAAACTGTTATATTGTGAATACAAGGACAATTTGTGTACATAATATAACTCGTAACCGACTGAGGGAGGAAATTGGTACCTACGAAAATCTGTTAACCACGTTCAGCGTTACATAAATTCATAAACCACAAACCAAAATTTTGAAGATCTTATTGTGAACATTGCAAATTAATTTCATTTGAGACTCTCTTGCAGATTATGTGTTTAATTACAATTGTTTATGTATATACGGAAACTTTTCCAGTATATGTTATGCAGATAAGCATAATAATAACAACAATAATAACATAAACCTAGTACTGAACACACTGTTATGTAAAAATGTTAATTTCATTAAGTTGTGTTATCTAAGCGGTGAGCGTAAATTTAATTTCATGGAGGAAGTTCTTGTTATGAATTCCAGTCATTTTTATATTCTGGATGACATTTTTCGAAGTTTCCATTAGTTTCTCCGGTAAAGGTCAGTATTTGACGTCAGAACAACAGGTCATGTCACTGCAGCTTTACTGTTCTTCACTCACCTTTATCGTTCTATACTAATAATTCCAGGTACAAAGGACACAAAATTATCACACAGAGGCGATATCGTTTTTGTTCACACTACTGTATCATTCTCACCTTCTGTTGTGTCTTGTGTTTGCGAATAAGAACTTACAAATCACTACAAATCTTGTACAAGTTTGTCTCGTTACATGGATTACAATTAACCGAAACACATTCTAGGTTACTGTGCACTTGAATGTGATAAGTATGTTAAATCCTTTAAGTAACTTGTAGCATGTTGATAAAATGAGAACCACTCTGTGACCGTCTTTATAAAGCCTAATTCCACTACATCTATATACTGAAAACATTAATTTCCAACATCGAACCTTCTCTTCTTTGTCGAAGTTCATTGCTGTATAAGTTGGCTTGTTGCAGGTGACGTGCACATGAGGCTTGTGAATTCGAATCCCTTTTGGAATGTAGTTATGTAATGAACTATTTGTGTGCGGTTTTGAAATGGGACGAAACTGTCAATAAATCAAACGAAACTACGGCATTGAGAAAATTCACAAAAATGCAGTGAATGTGTTACTAATGTTGCAATTGTTTACAGGCCGAAAAGAAAGAAAACGTGTAAAAAGGATCCGTTATAGACCATATGGTTATCTTAATATGTGCCAACCATTTGTTAGCACAAATAACTTCACCTTGCTACTGTATTAACGTGTGTTTATTAGTTACATATCATCAGATATGGGACATTAATTTAAGGAAGCAACTAATAAATTTCTACACTTGGAGCATTGTTCTGTACGGTGCTGAAATTTAGAAAATTCGGGAAACAGATCAGATATATCCTCATCGTTGCACCGTGCATTTCGTAGAATTACTTTAATTATGAAACAACAAAATGCGGTTACAAAAAATAACACATCAAAACACTTAAAATTGCTCCGACATGTTTCGATTCTTAGTTCATCCTCAGGGAGCTAGGTTGTTCCTTGCTAAAGTCATTTTAAAACATTCTCAAAATAATTCCTTCATATTAACAGGGTGTTTGGCAGCATGTCTGTAATATAAATTATACTAATTAAGTATATTGTCAATTAATATATTTATTTTGACATTCTTACTATACCATTTTGACAATATACTTAATAAGTATAATTTATATTACAGACATGCTGCCAAACACCCTGTTAATATGAAGGAATTATTTTGTGAATGTTTTTAAAATGACTTTAGCAAAGAACAACGTAGCTCCTTGAGGATTGTCTTAGGATCGAAACATGTCGGAGCGATTTTAAGTGTTTTAATGTGTTATTTTATGTAAGTGCATTTGTTGGTTGACAATTAAAGTAGATCAGATATAACTTAAAGTTGCGAAATATGGTGTTGTAAAAGGATGGAGAGTAGCACTTGTATTGATCGTGTAAAAATTGACGGAGTATTATACATAGGTAAGACAGAAACAACGCATGGATTAGTTACATCTTGCATAGGAGTTGCCTATTAAAATGCGTTATTGAAGGAAGGATAGAAGGAACGAGAAGACGAGAAAGAAGACGTAAGTAGTTACTGGATTGCAGTAAGGAAAAAATAAGATCCTGAAATTTTGAACAGGATGCATTAGATAGTGCTTCTGAGAATTCGATTAGGAAGAACCTAGGGACCGGTCTCAACACAGCCAAAGCAATGAATGCATGAGAGTTGCCGAGGTGGACAAATTGATCTTGTCTTAGAAACTCAGTTATGTTACATGTGAGGGCAAAGAAGCGACTTTGACAAGGAACATTGTTCAGAAAAGTACACAAATATTTCTACATCCAACGTGAATCGAACTCAAACCAGTTCTATCTGAAAGACTAAATCAAAGAAATGACAATAGTTGTTCAATATATTTTGTTTTTACATCTTCCGACTGTGTTATTTTGTTACTCACTATGTATTCTTATAATGTAAAGTCGTTCTTCTGCAAACTGTGAAGGACAAGAAATTGGCAGTATTGCTACAGACATTCTTAACCTCAGCGCTGCGACGAGTTGAGAGTTCAGATCCAAGCTGCTTACGTCTTCCCTCCATGCAAGTGTCCACTTTTCGCACTGAATGTGAAGGTAGGTTGCTTTAAGAAGTGGTTTGGACATGCTGGCGTAGAGATAAAGCTCTTGACCCTTCCAGGAATCGACCTACGTTCCTCAGTCGTCCAGCCCATAGCCTATCGGTACACTGACCACTCTATCGCGGCTCACAAATAGTATTTCCGGAGAGGGACAAAGTGCCTTCCGACTTTTACGCAGATATGAATAATCTCTTTATGTACCATTATTTCTATTCTCCTACCTAATTATTACGAAAACTCAATTACTTAAAAAAAAACATAGAGGTTTCAATACAGAAGACTCACAAAAATCACAGTGGCCACACAGTGTGTGCCTGTACAAACTTCAGCAGCCTTTGCAATGGGTTTAAGTGCTCAAAGGATTCTAGCAGAACAAATGTTTTTCCTTTTTTATATTCGTATTTTATGATGATAGGAGCCTTAAAATAGCTTATTTCCTACCATGGGATCGTAATTAATGCCTACAAATTCATTAAGAATCGATATATAAGCGCGCGACAGATAATGCCCTTGAACTCTGCAGAAGACGTTTTCTTACATCAACAAGAGATGTGAGTCTGTTTAAAGACTTTTCTTCTCAGGAACCCAAATAAAATCTATATAAATCAGATAAGTACGGCTGGTATTCTACGGCGCTTTATTCTGCCCAATAAATCGCATTTATCTGTTGAATTCACTCTTCGCTCTGATGTGTACAATTCTAAGATGATAGCGTTTATACGATTCGACAGAGCTGCGTGCATCCCTTCATCTAAAGCCGACTTTACTTACATATCTGATCGCAGTTCCTTACGTAAGATTACTACCTAGGCACAGTTTGCAGAGGCCGCCAATGCGGGCTATTTTTAGTCTGTTAGGTACAGTTGTATATCAGCCCGAGTTCCTACCACCCACATCCACCATTATCGTGTATCCGAGGTAAGTCGCCCATTATAAAATACGGTACTCGATAACCAGCACTGAAATGTTTTAGATGTAACGCCACGTAGTTCATAGCAGAAGGTGCGTGTCAACAGTTCGAGGAAAATGCCCCCTCCTGTGCGTGATTTCAGGCTTTCGCAGCGAAGTAGATGGAATCTGCGATCTTCTGGTATATAACACAGTGTGAAGTGGTAGTTCCTTAGCGAGGTATCGGGACAAACTTTCGGTGCTTTCTTGGAATTCTTAACCCTTTAAATTGGAAGCGATAGATTGTCCCGAAACGTCGGTAAGGAATTACCACTATACGCTGTGCAATAACCCAGAAGAACGCAGATCTCTGCTTCCTCCCAACTTACCCTGAACACTTCTTCTCAGTACGACTCTACAACTCTTAGTAGAGTTTTGACTTTCTCAACCACTCCTTCCATCTTCTTCTGTCCTGTACAAGAGTCTTCCAATTTGGCACTTTTAACCCTTGTATGTCTTTTCTAACATCATCCTCCCACACAACCTTGGTCTCCCCATTGGCCTCTTTGAAATGGGTTTCCAGGAGTGTGTTGCTTTGACCATTTTTGTTTTTTGCATTCTTTCAAGGTGACTGTACCATCCTAACCTTTGCGCTCTGACGAAGTTTATTATGTTCTTATGTTTTATTAGTTTATCCAATTCCAATAGACTAATGGTTTTCGAAAGGAAAATTCTGAGGAAAATATTTGGCCCAACCTATGAAAATGGATTCTGGTGAATAAAAACCCTGAACACAGTGGCAGCAATTTCTCCAGAAGTCCGATACTTCTCATATCGATAATCGCCTATGTGAGAACCTTAAATCTCACAATAATGGCAAGTAGAAATACTATTCGTGTGATTAAATAAAGGAGAATACGATGGGAAGGATACGTAGCACGAATGACGGGGAAGAGATTTGGCGAGAAGGCTGGAGTATAGATAACATTTCAAGACGTCGGAGAGGAAGGTAGAATAATATTAAAATGTATTTTCAATAAACAAGACAGACCGTACCAAATTTAAGGCCGTTAGTCGCCGACATTTCACCAAGGACTTTCGAGTTCGATCCCATTTTGTCTAGTAGGACCTGAGGTGGAAAAACTGCCAATGGGACAGATTTATCCCGAGGAATTCTCTGTTCTCCCGCCATTGCTATTCCACCAGTTCTGCATATTAATTAATCCATTTACCGCCGACGCTATATGATGTCAGTAAATGAAAACGTCGTTAAATAATCCGCTCAAAAAAAGGTGGATCTCTCTGCCTCGGAATAGGAACAGATGTCCAGATCTTGTGAATATGTTAATGAGCCGTCTTGTTCCGTACATTGCGAAGAATTTAAATCAGTAACTGATTATGTGTTAGCTCCGAAGGAGGATAAGTTCGTTGGCTACTTGATAAACGGGTCTTCTATCACTTAATACGTTTTGGCATATTAACTATATGCCTGTATCTTCTCCCTTCTTTTACATAATGAATTTCCTTTTCCTTGTACCCCTTGCATCGCTACGTACTTTATCATTACTCTTCCAGTATTCAAGAATTAGACATCTTACTGTCTCCACCAGCCTCAGGAACTCCTTCTGGTACTTCCATTGTTTTCCTAAAGCTTCTTGCCCTGCAAGTCTGTAATTCATGGTCATATTCCGTAAATCATTACCCGTCTAATCAGAAGTTTGTAAACTTCAAGAAAACCTAAACATTGAACTAAAAAGATGGCACATGGAAAGGAATGGAAAAGAACTGAGGAATTGAGACCGAGTAGTAAAGTTTATATCAGTGTAGACTGTGGCAGCAGGTTCTGGTCAACGTCGGTAATCATCTACCCTTGGGCCTAATAATACATTCCAGTACACTAAGACTTAATATTCACTGCAGTGAAAACCGCAAATATCAAAACGATTGATTTACTTGGACCTTGAACACAGGACGAAACAAAAGGCCGGAGAAAATTTAATATGAAGGAAATACATATTTTCTGTCACATATTATTCTAGTGATAAAACCTAGAAAAGGAACTACATAGGTCATACATCACATAAGAAAAATTTAAGAAATACATATGAAAATTTTTGTCTGAAAAGTAGATTCGAATAAGAAACCATCTAATAGATCTAGTCGTAGATGTCAGAACAGGACTAATACCAATCGTAAAAAAAACACGGTTTGAACGTATGGACTTTCTCATAAAAAGGACAGCACTGGCTTCTACACAAGATGAATAACTTCGCGATCAGCTGAGCAATTATTAACTTATCAGAGACGCTCACAATCCGCGGAGTTCTTGCAAAGCCTCGGCCATGAATACAGCAAAACAAAAGTAAATTTCTTTGTTTCATGAATATTTGGGTTCATTTATGGGACGTCACTTCCTCAAATTTTAGTATGAAAATGAATCCCATGAATTGAAACTTAAATGGAACTGAACCACATAATTCATTTATTATAAATTTCATAATTTCAATGTAAATGCACTTTCTTATCACAAATAGGCCTTTCAATTACCGCTTCATCCTGTCTGTGACGCCCTCTCCTCGTCGAATGCCTTGAATTATGTAAGACCATGACTGTCACTCCCTTCGCAAACCCATTAATTAATTAATTGTATGCCTCAACTATTCAAGAGAAGAATTCTACAATCTTTATGGGCTGTGAAATATTTCATAAGTACTCGTGTCCTTATGAAGCAAAGTACCCGAAGCAATTTTATTTCCTTGCCGGTCACCATGCTACGAATACTCCAGTTTCATTTAAGCCTTATAATCATCATCCAAACATGTAATAGGCCTGACGATCTACAATTAGTTGGGGCTTCTTCTCTGAAAATACAGAATCGGCATTAAATATACGAAACAAGTTAGCCATTATACACGAAGTGTAAGAAGAGACACGGCTCATGCAAGAAACAGATGGGAAGGTGAAGCTCTTAACAGAGGAACTTCATATACCCTGAAGCGATATTGAGATTTCATCTGTGTCTGGTAACTTCTACTGAAATATAACACGAATCCGTCGTGGATATAGCTGACATACTGTCTTCTAATTGGTCTACACTCAAATCTCAGAACAATGGAGAGACGTAATCCCAAAACATGCTCCGCTTTAGTTTGAAGTTAACTCTATGTGTCTGTGAAGCGGGGAGGGAGGAATTGTGACATAATATGACATTGTTCCGTGATTGTTGTCGGAACTAGGGAGCTGTACGATAGTTAGGTGAATTAAGGCCCACACCACTGGATTATACATAATGGGGGTAGCGGCTACTAGAGCCACAAAATGCATCCCAGGGTATTAACAGAATTAACATATCAATCAAGAGAGCGACTATATCGGTAAATCCCTTGGTCTGAGTTCTGTGCCAGTCTTTTCCCCCGTGACACTAGCCTGTCCAACTCCCTCGCTGGCCGTGCCCCTGACTGTCGCTGTCACAACCCCACAATAGCTGAGTGCTACGTCACACTGCCTTAGAGAGGAAAGAGATTATGACGTTTGCCTAAACACAGGAAGGTCATGTGATAGCATCCAAAACCCACAATTCAATGAAAGGCAGTTTCACCTAAAATGTTTATATTTTTTAAAGTGTCTTATTATGGGTGCAATTCTGTGGGTGAATAGGTGATGGAATCAATAAAAAAAGTCGGTAAGTACACAGAAGTGACTTCGTGAGAAAGAACTTATCTAACTTCAACATATGATAATAATAATAATAATAATAATTACTGCAATTGGGTTGTTAATCGGTGGCAGTGGTTATTATACATGTATACAATATATGAAATTGGTTACTACTAAATTTAAGTCGGGAGGGCTACATGAGAAGCATGTAGTGGCAACTTGGAATCTTGGGAACCGTCTCAGCATTTGCTTTTAGGCACAGGGAAACCAAGAAAAACCTGTGTCGAGGTGGCCTTTCGCAGGACCTTCCGAATACTGACTTCTACCCAGCAGTCCGCCATCTAAAATAAAAAACTTCAATGCACACAAAATAACACAAATACACATAAGATGACAACAGTACACACAAGACAACTACACAATGCACACAAGATAACCAGCAACAATTAAACACAAGACAACTTAAAACTAGCAACAATCGAATATGAACTGGAGGTCACGTCTGCACTTAAAAATTACTTGTTCATAAATTTTGAAAGCAGATATTTCCACTAATAATTTACATTCTTAGTGGATAAACTTACCCTCGTATATACGAACACAGTGAGTAAGGAGTTCTGCTGCTTGTTATCAGATTAATACGAAATACAGAAGAATACAACGCCTTATATGCAGACACGGCTGACCTTTCTTCCGTATGTCTGTGACCTAACATCAGCGACAAAACCTTTATTCATATTTTCATGAAATTCGGTATGGAATTTCTTTACAAAAATTGCTCAGCACGTGCGAGTTTCGGAAAATTGGCTCACTGGCAATAATACTGCACCTAAAAGCGTAAATTGATTTCAAAGTGTACTTTCCGTACCTTTCGACCTATATGGTGAAATTCAGCACATAAAAAATCGTTGGTTTCGTAAAAATAGGTGCAAGAGAGACTACAAATTACTTATGGATCAAAATTAAGTTTTTTCCACATTTCTACAATTTCTCATTCCATTTGGAAAAAAATCGGTACGGGAGCATCTTAAGAAGAAATTATTGAACGATAATGATTTCGTGGAAAATTCGCGCAGTGAAAGTCATACTTTACATAAGAACGTTCAAATTTTCCAAGGTATTTCCCAGATACCTTGGGCGATATGGGTAAAATTCTGAGCAAGCGAGATATGCTCGTAATGATGTTCAGGAACTGTAAGTTACACGAAAACCTGTACACCGATAGCCGTAATTCCCTCAGGTGCCTCAATTAAATTAAATTACATTTAGGAGAGTGCGGTAGAACTGCAAGATAATTTGAAAGGAGAAACGCTTTGCTAACGTCTTTGTACTATTCGTCACGGAGTACACCATTTGCACTGTTGTTACAAATTACCTGGGCCAGCGTCGATAACACAAACATTGTCAAGGCGATTGCTATGGTCAAGAATGTAAAGCCGTACAGTTTGGTAAATGAAAACAAACATTTCGAAAAAGACCAAAAGTTTCCGTCTTCAGCGCACAGGTCTTGTACATTCGGGTAATTCTTCTGTCCTGACACTGGATAACGTTCAGTTTATCTCGACCAAACCACACGGTGCTACGCCTAGAAGATATTGTCATGGCCACTGCCGGGAGACCCACAACCCTTACATTTTGGAGCCACTAACAGGATGTATACTTTCACGATCCAGAAATTTCCTTGAGAAACCGACTGCCGTTCAACGCTAAAAAATACTTCCCGCCTCTCCAAGAATTTCAAGACTCTTTACTGTAAGTAATACAGTCCGCCTCTGGGCGCTATCCCAAGCTACTTCTTGAGCCCTCAACTACAAGCCTTACATAATTAACATTTAATTTAATATTATCCTCCCGTTTCCAGCTGGGTATAGCCAGTTTTCTACTCCTTTCAGATTTTACAAAAATATTAAACACGGCTTAGCTACAAAATAACCGGACTGATGTTAGAACATTTATTATTCAAACAATTACACAATAAATGCTGTCACCGTCAATGTACTCCCCTCACCGATCCCTACACCGCTCCATGCGAATATTCCACTGTTGGAAGCAATGCTGCAGGTCTTCTTCTGATAGCTTATTCATGAGCTCCGTCGCTTTAGCCTTCACTGCATCTAAGGACTCGAACCTGGCTCCTTTTAAAGCAGACTTGATCTTTGGAAGTAAAAAAGGCACATCGGGCTAGGTCAGGTTAGTACGGTGGATGTTCGAACACGGTGATCTTGTGCTTCGTCAGAAACGTCTTGTCAGACAGGGCGTTGTGTGCCGGCGCGTTGTCTTGGTGAAGAACCCATGAGCCGTTCTTGAAAATTTCAGGCCTTCTTCTTCTCCCCCTTTCACAAAGGTGTGTCAAAACCTCCTTTTAGTAGACCTTCGGGTACCCATTCCACATGAATAATACTTCGGATGTCGAATATGTGTATGTAATTACTAGCCTACGTACTCATTGTAGGTGCAGAGGGTTAGGCCTGCACCTGATCACATTCAGTGACACGAACATACATTCGGTAAGACTCCTCTGTACGAGGGAGTGGCCTGTCGCAGAGGCTTCTATCTGACAAAACACAACATTCTGAACGCACTAGCATTAATGGCCACGGCAGGATTCGAATCCGCAATCGTAGGAAGCGAGCAGGCCCAGACCTACGCCGTTGACATCGCAGCCACCGGGATTGGCCTTCTTGATTATATCACATTGACAAAACAGTTTCGGTGAAAAATGAAATCTTTAAAGCTGCTTTTTATGCTGTTATCCCGTACTTCTGTTCCTTTCTATCTTCTAAGGTCCTGCGCTGACTTCAAACCCTGTTAAGGGCCCACATATGGAGAAATCCTGTTGTTTTGTGTAATTATATACGCACAGTTTGAAATAACGTGACTGAAACGAACCAATATGTCATGTCTATGTACAGGTAAATCACTTGCCGAACAGTTTTCTGGGACTTGAAGTTTATTGATCAATCCATCTTAGTCAAATATATCTTCACTCCAAAACAACAGTCAATTTTAGATGTAGAAATTGTGAACTATGGTTTGTCTACATATTAATTTAACTTCTGGAAGATCAACAAAGACAGTAAGTGATGAATGTTTTTAAAATTCAACTTGTTAGAGACCTTGAACTACTGAAGAAGAAACCTTATCAAGGAACGACGTCATTCTGTCTGCCTGGCAAACTTCTAATTCCATTAAAGGTGTCAGATTTCAGACATCAATTCGTTTATTGTCATAATTCACGGTACGTAGAGAATACGATTAGAATCCATTCCATCTTCGACACTTTTTAAATTTCCTTTTATCAATAATGTGAAGCTTCCTGTTATTGGCAAGCTGAAATAAGAAGAGCAGTAATACGATTATGGAGTTCTCTAATCCTAAATGGAATTATATGACTGTAAAATATCCATAGATATCGGCTCCGAAACCTGTAAGGATTTAAGACCTGCCTACATCTCTCTAGAAAATCATAAGCCAGCATTAATACGAGGTGCAATCAGAATATATTCGGTTTTGTATCCTTGAATTAGCTATATAACTTCTAAATTGTGGGTGTTCCATCCCGTTGTGCTATTATAACAATGTTATTTCTGTTTAATGATTTACAAATAACTTAAAGAGATCACAAAATTCTCACTATTTACCATTAACGTTTCAGAGACATCAACGTAACCTGTCTCTTTGAAAGGAGTTGAGACGGAGTAAATGGACTGGATAACGCGCCTCTATGTTCAGGGCACTCTCTTGCCACACCTATAATAACCATCAATATGCAACCCTAAACACACGCTCATCTTCAAATTCTTGGTGGACATATTCACTATCTATTGAGCGGCTTAGTAATTTCCCAATTTTGAATCCAAAAAGCCATAACGGAAACAGCACGAATTAGAGTTCAACAAAATTATTCTACGAAAAACCAACGACTGATGGACAGACACGTGCTGTAAAAATTACAAGTGTTCAGTCTTGATAACATTCTTGTTTCTAGTAATCTTGCGCCGACAAGCAACAATTCGTCGGTTGAATGCACGACCCTTTATATATTCTTGTAGCCAGCGCGATACAATCAGCAATTTGTTTTGTGTAACTACACTTGAGAAGAGGATGTAATTTCTTAAGGGAGATGATCAGATCTGTTTAGCAATCCGTCATCAGTAGGTAGTAATGTTAGGGTGTTTGTTTTGGATAAGAGACTTGTCAGTTTCTTTATACAAAAAACGAGGCTATTGTTACATCAACAGTCCTTGCATTCATTCTGTGAACAGGAGGTAGCAGATGGTACCATTCTCAGCCGCCTGGATGGAGCAGACTGGCGGCGCTTTATCCAACATGCACTCAGAGCAGAGTAAGACGTTGCGATTTGGCCCAGGATGAGTGATATTCAGGTTATTTGGAAGAAAGGAAGTAACATGGGAAAGGAAGGGGATGTGAAAGATAAGTGAGAAGAGACGAAGAACAAAGAAGCAAAGAGAAAGCAATAAAATAGGAAAGGACACCCTTGAACAGGTTCGGTAGACGATATACAGAGAATCTGCAAATTTCTTAAAAAGTAGGTATTTGATACTCCATGTATTCACTTATTTGTTTACATGGGCTTGCTTCCTATACACAGTTATAAAAGTAAAACTTATGCACACTTAAATCACATTACATTACATTACATTACGTTACACTGTTTTCACAACAAGAATGAATAGATCAAGAAATAATCACAACTTACACTTCCAGGTTTCCATCTCATTTTTTGTATGGAAGTCAAAGTTCCAAATCCGCGTCCACTGATGTCACTCATTAAACTAATTAAACTTGCCAATTAGTGCCCACTGTAAAACACGCCTTAAGCACGGTACGTCAGGTGCTTCTTGTGTCATGCTTCATTGTTCCTGATTCTTGCTTCAACGGTGTGCGGCTCGCTAATGGATATTGCTAGGTTAGTGCAATAAAACAGTGAACGCTGCAGGCAGTGAACGCAGGGTCGGACGTAGTCACCGTCGCGCAGTATCAGTCTGATCGGCGTGCGTCCGTTACCGCGACCGCTGCACCATGTTCCAAGCGTCTATGCAACGTGTGCTCTTGGGACAAGCCATTGTATTCTTCTGATAAACACGTTGGGTTTCGTTCTGTTTTGATTAATATCGTTTTTCCCCCGTCATGTGGAAAACAACTGAAGAAAAATGTGTCAAAAAATAGATGCTTGAAATAGAAGCGTAACATGGCTAATAACAGTGGGGGACAAGAACTTCAATTTACGAAAGTGTCAAGCTAGAAAGAGGGGAAAGATTGGTTTATTCCATGTATTTATATCGCCAGTCTGCTTTCCACAACACTTCAGCGTCTTTTAAAAATATACGAAAGCTACGCCTTGTAAAGCTATTCAGTATTTGCGGTTTTCAGATGTGTCACAAAACACGTAAAAAAAGCGTTAGCTTCGTCTGATCTATTCATCCGTCCGTCCACCCGCCCGCATGGAACAACCCGATTTCCGAAAGACGCATATTCATTAAATTTTACATTTTGGCTTTTATTGAAATCCGTCAAGAATATTCAAGTTTGGTTCAAATCAGGCAAAAATATCATGCTGTCTACCTAAGTACATTTACGATAATATCCCGATAAATTTTTCTTGCGATGAGATTTTTTTAGATAAATGCAGGGAAAAATCAGAACACACTTCATTTGTTTTTTTTTTAAATTGTAGCGTTGACGGGATAATCAGGAAATTGTGGTAGAGCAAGACAGGGAAAAGACGATTTGTCATAATATGGCACATGCGATTTGCATGACGGCTAATAATAAAAAAAATAAATAAGTGTAATAATATTTAACGGTTACTGCTTCTGACTCGGTCAAATTTCGAGGTTAAGATTCCTTTAGTAGGAGAGACAAGTCAGGAAAAAATTTATAGATATAATATTTAATAAATATTTTGTTTATTGGATTATAATTATATGGCAATATGGCGCCACATAGGTAGAATTCAATTCCCTCTTGTGTGACATAATAAGCAAAGCCGTAAATTTCGGGTTTTATTTCTCGATCGTAGATAGGCTAGGGGAGTTCTACACTTTTTGACAGTGAAATTTGAGGGTGAAGAAATCCAACGAGGTGCAACAGTATGCAGATATTTATTTACTGCCAAATTACTCTACATATTTCGGCCGCCTATCGTGCCCATCATCAGGAGTACATAAAACTGTAGTTGCAGCCTCTGGTACAGATCGTACTATCTGGGGAGCAAGCTTCCTCAAACATGACAAAACAAGGAAGCTGGCTCCCTACATAGTATGATCTGTACCAGAGGCTGCAACTACAGTTTTATGTACCTCTGATAACGGGCGCGATGGACGCCCGAAATATGTAGAGTAATTTAGCAGTAAATAAATATCTGCATACTGTTGCACCTCGTTGGATTTCTTCAACCTAGAATTACGATGCACGGAATCACGAATATAAAAAGGGTGAAATTTGAATTTCATGTTTCAGACAAGCAGAAACCTTGACATAAGCCACATGATATTGCCCAGCCAATAAGAAGCGAGATTGCCACCCTTCCTGTTGAAGGCAACGGAAGGCCCGAAATGCAGAGTCACTGCCCCTCACATGTTTCATAACTGATATGTGACGTTCCATGTTTAGTGGGATGAGATCGATGCATGTAAATGTTTCTTCTGCAACAAAAGATCTCTGGTAGCCACGGAAACTGCGGCGTATCACCAGGATGGTTCGTGAATTCTGAAGTTCAGTTTGCAGGTGTTACGGTCGGCGCCCCTGCTGCATCTGACACTTTACTGCCACTTAGCGGCTTTTGTCAACTATCACATGTTTTGTTTCGAGTAAATCCTATTATTGTGTTTTGAAAGGCTACACGTGGGCACATGCGCACATGATGAGTTCGTTCTTTTTCCCTAAACTCAATATCTCCCGCGCCAGGCATTCCGCGGGATTTCACCCAGACAGAGCATTCTTACAAGCGGATTTAACGTAAAATCCCACACTAAGATGCTGTGGATCTGCTGGACTACAGAACTGCTGACATATCGTTCTTTGTATGCAATCAAATTCCGAATAAGGCAACTTTTTTTTTACAAAATTTTTGAACATCAATACTCCCCCACCCTTCCCCTGGCGAGGGAAGTTGTACTCTGCATTAGTTTCTCCTGTTGAATTCAGCCTCGCGTATTCCAATTTTTCAGTGCTGAGGGAACAATGCACACACTTTTTACAGATTAATTTTTCGCATGTTTCATTGAAAGCTGACTACCGTCCAGTTGAGATAGTTGCTTAATCCAGACGTAAAGTGCAGCCTTGTACAGGCACTGAGGCTCTGTATAGGCCGTACAGCCCATAGAGGGAGTAGAGGTATGGCTCTACGCTTTCTTGGCCACGGCACTAGAAGGGGATGAGGGGTTAGCGTCACTCCCCGGCCGCTCTTTACCTCCGGGAAAGGCCCCAGTACCCAATGTACAGGAGGCTAAATGGGCTCCAGGGTCGGTCTGGACAGGTGCGGAAAATCTCGTCCTCAGCGGGATTCGATCCCCGGATCACCAAGCCCGTAACCAGTCGCTATATCGACTACGCTATCCGACCCACTTAATCCAGACGTAATGGTATGTAATGGAGTTTCGTCTTCGTCCTCCTGCTCATCAGCTTCCTCATCGGCATAACAGTCTCATACAATGAGCAGACAGAAGTGTTTCTCCTTTTTACACACACCAATTTGAACTCAACATTTCTTTCCCTTTCTGCAAGACTCAAATATTCTCGGAACCTTCGTTTTAACACATCCCGCGGCAAAATTAGAAAGTCAGTTCCGTTTAATTGTAGTTCCTTTTCGTATGGCACATAATTTAAGCCACGGTCGTGATGATATCACCAATTTATAGGATGCAGCACTGAAAGAATCTCCCACCTGACATACCGCTTGTGGCTGTCTCCTTCGTTGACGCATGTAAGTTTCTTCTTGATGTGGTCTGTAAGTTCCACGTACGATTACGAAATATTTAGACGGACTGAAATGTTGAGGACATATATTACCGAAACATTTAACGGGAACAAAATATTTTCTAATTAAGATTAAGTTTGGTAACATATTTTTCATTTTTGTGACCGTGCAAAAATATCACTGTTTTCAAACACCAACTTGTTGCACTATTTATTTACAGATAAAACACACGCTAAAATACGTACGTTTAGTCCATTGAATTCTTACTAAAACACTCCTACATGTTTCAATCCTTTCGGATCATCCTCAGGGAGTAAGCAGTACCTTTATATGAAGTTACTGAGTCTTTCTATTGAAGTTTTTGTATGAGGGCGGCATGCATGTGGC